>JGI994J12354_10001116_pt1 | contig 27153 bp, 23 predicted proteins | sample IntmicLarv3ML3BL_FD_12354 | JGI IMG/M metagenome (IMG submission 12354)
AGTAGAAAATAAGCAGTGTTATGTAGTATTATTTAGTGTTGTTTAGTGTTAGTTAGTCCGAAAAATGAATTTGTGACTTACATTCGTATCGAAGCCATTTTGACAGCTATTTTCGTAAATAGTTAAATGGTGAATACGAATTTTTTATAGCAGAATACGAATTTTGTGGCTGATAGTAGTCATAGCAAAGGAGAGAATACCCATGTCAGAGTTTAAATTACAAGCCCCATTTGTGCCAACTGGCGACCAGCCACAGGCGATAGAAGAACTTGTGCAAGGATTCAAAGAAGGCAATCAATGCCAGACTTTACTAGGCGTTACGGGTTCAGGAAAGACATTTACAATGGCAAACGTCATTCAAGAATTGCAAAAGCCAACGCTTATCATTGCCCATAATAAAACGTTAGCAGGGCAATTATATGGAGAGTTCAAGGAGATGTTCCCGGAGAACGCAGTGGAGTATTTTGTTTCATACTACGACTACTACCAACCAGAAGCCTACGTCCCCTCGTCAGACACCTACATCGCCAAAGACTCCTCTGTAAATGATGAAATTGACAAATTACGCCATTCTGCAACTGCGTCCCTATCCGAACGACGCGATGTAATTATTGTAGCGAGTGTTTCTTGTATATATGGACTAGGAAGTCCCATTGACTACAAAGAAATGGTAGTATCACTGCGTCCCGGCATGATGCGAGATAGAGACGATGTGGTCCGCAAATTAATTGAGATTCAATACGACCGTAATGATATGGATTTTCACCGTGGGACCTTTCGGATTCGCGGAGATGTGCTTGAAATTGTACCAGCAGTATGGGAAAGTGCGGCAGTTCGGGTGGAGTTTTTTGGAGATGAGATTGAACGTATTACAGAAGTTGATTTATTAACGGGAGAAATTAAAAATGAATTAGAACATGCAGTAATCTTTCCGGCATCACACTATGTGGTCTCACAAGATAGCATGGAAAGTGCAATACGGGCAATTGAAGAAGAATTAGAAGAACAGATTGTATATTTTAAAAGTGAAGATAAATTATTAGAGACGCAGAGAATTACAGAGCGTACGAATTTTGATATAGAGATGATGCGAGAGACGGGATTTTGCTCGGGAATTGAGAATTACTCTAGGCATTTGACAGGATTAGGCAAGGGCGAGGCACCTCATACCCTCATTGATTACTTCCCAGATGACTTTATCATTATGATAGATGAGTCACATAAGACGATACCACAGATTGGCGGAATGTATCATGGTGACCAATCGAGAAAATCTACATTGGTTGATTTTGGTTTTAGACTACCATCTGCGAAAGATAATAGGCCTCTTAGTTTTGATGAATTTGAGAGAAAGATTAATCAAGCATTATTTGTATCTGCAACACCAGGGAAATATGAAGAAGCACATGAATTGTTACGAACGGAGCAAGTTATCAGACCGACAGGATTATTAGACCCAGAAATTGAAGTGCGTCCGATACAAGGGCAGATTGATGATTTGATTAGCGAGATTCACAGAGAAGTAGAGAAAAAGAATAAAGTGTTAATTACAACACTTACGAAGCGCATGGCTGAGGATTTAACAGATTATATGCGAGAAATAGGGATTCGAGTAAGGTATTTGCATTCGGATATTGATACCTTAGAGCGCTCAGAAATTATCCGAGATATGAGACTTGATGTTTTTGATGTTTTGGTGGGAATCAACTTGTTACGAGAGGGCTTGGATATTCCAGAGATTTCCTTGGTGGCAATATTAGATGCGGATAAGGAAGGGTTCTTGCGTTCGGCAGTTTCTTTGATTCAAACAATAGGGCGCGCGGCGAGAAACGCACAAGGACATGTTATCATGTATGCAGATGTGATAACCGAATCTATGCAAATAGCGATTGAAGAAACGAAGCGTCGTCGAGGGATTCAAGAAGCATACAATAAGGAACATGGAATTACACCGCAGACAATACAAAAGGCTGTGCGAGAGTTGATTAGTATTTCTAAGAAAGTTTCAGCGGAAGATTTACAGATGGACAAAGAACCAGAATCTATGAGCAAGGCAGAACTTGAAAAGGCGATACAAAGCATTACGAAGCGAATGAAGAAGGCCGCCGCAGAGCTTGACTTTGAAACGGCCGCACAGTTGCGTGACCAATTAAAAGAAATTAAGATGGTAGAGTTGATGCAAGAAAAATAATGGAGATGAAGATGAAACAAGAAAAGCAGTATATTAAGATACGTGGTGCGAATGAACATAATTTGAAAAATGTTGACCTAGATATTCCAAGAAACGAATTGATTGTACTTACAGGGCTTAGTGGTTCAGGGAAATCCTCGTTGGCGTTTGATACTATTTATGCAGAAGGACAGAGAAGGTACATGGAGTCGTTGTCTTCTTATGCAAGACAATTTCTAGGGCAGATGGAGAAGCCAGACGTAGAAAGTATTGACGGTTTGTCGCCTGCAATTTCTATCGATCAGAAATCAACGAATCGTAATCCGCGTTCAACAGTAGGAACCGTTACAGAAATTTATGATTATTTACGACTACTTTATGCCAGAGTAGGAATTCCGCATTGTCCGCAGTGTGGAAAGGAAATCAAAAAGCAGACCATCGACCAGATGGTAGACCAGATTATGGAGCTTTCAGAAGGTAGCAAGATTCAATTGTTAGCGCCGGTAGTGCGAGGTAGAAAGGGTACGCATGCAAAACTGTTTGAACGTGCAAAGAAGAGTGGTTATGTTCGTGTGCGTGTGGACGGAAATCTATATGAGCTATCAGAAGAGATTAAACTGGATAAAAATATCAAACACAATATAGAAATTATTGTAGATAGATTGGTGGTAAAACCAGGAATTGAGAAACGCTTAAGCGATTCGGCAGAGAGTGTCTTGGCATTGGCAGAGGGCTTGTTGGTTGTGGATGTTATTGATGGGGAGACGATTAATTTTAGTCAGAGTTTCTCTTGTCCAGATTGTGGAATTAGTGTGGAAGAAATAGAGCCTCGAAGTTTTTCCTTTAACAATCCCTTTGGAGCGTGTCCAGAGTGTTTCGGGCTAGGGTATAAGATGGAGTTTTCAGAAGAGTTGATGATACCAGATACTTCTCTTAGTATCGATGAAGGTGCCATTGCAGTTATAGGTTGGCAATCTAGTACAGATGAAAAGAGCTATACAAGAGCGATTTTAAAAGCGTTGGCAAAAGAGTACAAGTTTGCCCTAGATGTGCCATTTGAAAGTTATTCTAAGAAGATACACGATATTTTGATTCATGGAACAGATGGCAAAGAAGTGAAAGTGTATTATAAAGGGCAACGAGGGGAAGGTGTTTACGATGTGGCTTTTGAAGGGCTTATCCGCAATGTGGAACGTAGATACCGAGAGACGAGTTCTGAATATATTCGAGGAGAATATGAGACATTTATGAGAATTACGCCCTGTCATGAGTGTAAGGGTCAGCGCTTGAAGAAGACCTCTTTGGGTGTGTTAATTGGCGATAAAAATATTTCAGAGATTACAGGATTATCGATTCGCAAGGTACAAGAGTTCTTTGATACACTTGAGTTGACGGCGACACAAGAGTTGATTGGAAGCCAGATTCTAAAGGAAATCAATGCAAGAATTGGATTTTTGCTAGATGTTGGATTGGAATATTTGACATTAGCAAGAGCAACGGGAACATTATCGGGTGGAGAAGCACAGCGGATTCGTTTGGCAACGCAGATTGGGTCGGGCTTGGTAGGTGTATCCTATATTTTGGATGAACCAAGCATTGGCTTACACCAGAGAGATAATGATAAATTATTAAAAACGTTAAAGCATTTGCGTGATTTGGGCAATACGCTTATTGTAGTAGAACATGATGAAGATACGATGTTAGAAGCAGATCATGTGGTTGACATTGGTCCAGGTGCAGGAGAGCATGGGGGAGAAGTGATTGCACAAGGGACGGCGAAAGAAATCATGAAGAACAAGAAATCGGTTACAGGGCAATATTTAAGCGGCAAAGTGCAGATTCCGGTGCCGGATAAGAGGAAGAAACCAACAGGATTTTTGGAGATACGAGGGGCATCGGAGAATAACTTAAAGAACGTCAATGTGAAATTTCCGCTAGGAGTTATGACGTGCGTGACAGGTGTATCGGGGTCTGGTAAAAGTTCTTTGGTAAATGAAATTTTATATAAGACATTAGCTAAGAAACTGAATCGTTCCAGAATGGTTGCAGGGAAACATAAGAGTATACAAGGCGTTGAGCAATTAGATAAGATTATCAATATTGACCAATCACCAATTGGACGTACACCACGCTCGAACCCGGCGACATATACAGGTGTATTTGATTTGATTCGTGATATATTTGCAGCAACACCGGACGCAAAAGCAAAGGGATATAAGAAGGGGCGCTTTAGCTTTAATGTGAAAGGTGGAAGATGTGAGGCTTGTAATGGTGATGGTATCTTAAAAATCGAGATGCATTTTTTACCAGATGTATATGTGCCTTGTGAGGTTTGCGGTGGCAAGCGATATAATCGAGAAACATTAGAGGTGAAATATAAAGGCAAGACAATTTATGATGTTTTGCACATGACGGTAGAAGAGGCATTGCAGTTTTTTGAAAATATTCCAAGCATTAAGAGAAAGATGGAGACGCTTAACGATGTAGGGTTGTCATATATTCGTCTAGGTCAGCCATCAACTACTCTTTCCGGTGGAGAAGCGCAGCGGATTAAATTGGCGACAGAGTTGAGCAAGAAAAGCACAGGGAAGACAATTTATATTTTGGATGAACCGACTACGGGACTACATTTTGCAGATGTGCATAAATTGACAGAGATTCTTTCGCGTTTGGCATCTGATGGCAATACGGTTGTTGTAATTGAACATAATTTAGAAGTAATTAAGACGGCAGATTATATGATTGATATTGGTCCAGAGGGTGGAGATAAAGGCGGAACAATCGTAGCAGTGGGGACTCCGGAACGTATTGCTAAGAATGAGAAGTCTTATACGGGCGAATATTTGAAAAAAATTCTTAAGAAATGCTAAAATGTAACGAAAAGCCTTTTCATTTAGACGAAATTTTACTATAATAAAGATATTCGTGTAATTGATTTTTTAGGAGGATTTTATGTCAGTAGATATTGGAATAGATTTAGGCACAGCGAGTGTTTTGGTATATGTGAAAGGGAAAGGCGTGGTTCTAAAGGAGCCTTCTGTAGTAGCATTTGATAGAGATACGAACGAGATTAAGGCAATTGGAGAAGAAGCGAGATTGATGCTTGGTAGGACTCCGGGAAATATCATTGCGGTTCGCCCATTGAAACAAGGCGTGATTTCGGATTATACAGTGACAGAGAAGATGATCAAATATTTTGTACAGAAGGTTTTAGGACGACGTACATTTAAGAAACCTCGCATTAGTGTGTGTGTGCCAAGCGGTGTAACAGAAGTAGAGAAGAAAGCGGTAGAAGAAGCGACTTATGCGGCGGGAGCAAGAGAAGTTCATTTGATTGAAGAACCAGTAGCAGCAGCAATTGGTGCAGGTATTGATATTGCCAAACCATATGGGAATCTTATCGTAGACATTGGCGGTGGTACAGCGGATATTGCGGTTATTTCTTTGGGTGGAACCGTGGTGAACACCTCACTTAAGATTGCAGGTGATGATTTTGACGAAGCGATTGTGAGATTTATGCGTAAGAAACACAATCTGTTGATTGGGGAACGTACAGCAGAAGATATTAAGATTAAAGTAGGAACAACCTATCCGTTAGTAGAAGATGATTCTATGGAAGTGCGAGGACGTAATTTAGTTACAGGCCTTCCTAAGACGGTAGTTGTAACTTCCTCGGAGACAGAAGATGCACTAAGAGAAGCGACTAGTCAAATTATCGAAGCCGTTATTGGTGTATTAGAGAGAACGCCGCCAGAATTGTCGGCGGATATTTTGGATAGAGGTATTGTCTTAACTGGTGGTGGTGCAATGCTACGTGGATTAGAACAATTACTAGAAGAGAAAACTGGAATTAATACAATGACAGCAGAAGAACCGATGCAAGTAGTGGCAATAGGAACTGGACAATTTGTGGAATTTATGAGTGGAAGAAAAGATTTCTAAAAATTACTGTTACAAATTTATGTCGCGAGATGTAACTTTGTGACAGTTTTCTGCTTAAATAGAGGGATGTGTGTTAATAAACTGCAAACATTTTAAGAAGATGCACTGCGACACACAACAGGCGATAACGTTAGATGCAATAGGAGGATGCGGGAATATGGTGGAAGTCACTGGCTATGTAGAACACATAGTTTACCGCAATGAAGAGAATGGTTATACGGTATTTCGTTTAAACAGTGAAGATGAAGCTGTTACGTGTACAGGCACTTTTCCATACATGAACGAGGGAGAGATGTTGGAATTACATGGTGATTTTATCGTACATAGCATATATGGAGAACAACTGCAAGTCACACAGTATGAGGTAAAAGAAGCGCAAGATATGGTTTCGATGGAACGCTATCTTGGTTCTGGTGCGATAAAAGGAGTTGGGGTTGCGTTGGCGGACCGCATTGTCCGGAAGTTTAAAGGTGATACTTTTCGGATTATCGAAGAAGAACCAGAGCGCTTAGCCGAGGTGAAGGGGGTCAGCGAACGCAAAGCTAGAGAAATTGCAGAACAGATGATGGGAAAGAAAAATATGCGTCAAGGAATGATGTATATGCAAAAATATGGCATTTCTTTGAAACTGGCTGCAAAGATTTACGAACATTATGGGAAAACGATTTATACTGTGCTCGAAGAGAATCCGTATCAAATTGCAGACCATGTGCCAGGAGTGGGATTTAAGACGGCAGATGAAATTGCGATGAAAATAGGGATTCACACAAGTTCGGAGTTTCGTATTCGTAGTGGTATCTTTTATGCGTTGTTACAGTGCGTCTCCGAAGGCGGAGTTTATATGGAGAAAGATACCTTATTATGGAAAGCGAGTGAGCTCTTAGGTGTGTCGATAGAAGATATGGAGTCGTATCTATCGGACCTATCTATGGAGAAGAAGGTAATCTTAAAAGAATACGATAAAGTATTGAGAGTGTATCCGGCGCATTATTACTATATGGAACTGCAGGTGGCGCGTATGTTGGTGGACTTGCATATTCAGTATTCTATTTCCGAAGAAGAAGTAGAACAACACTTGAAGAACTTGAAAGAAGATACAAAATTTGCATTAGATGAACGCCAAGCAAAGGCCGTAGAAGATGCGGTGAAAAACGGTGTGTTTGTTTTAACGGGTGGTCCAGGAACAGGGAAGACCACGACGATTAACGCGATGATTCATTATTTCCGGGAAGCACGCTTAGAGATACGTTTAGCAGCACCTACTGGACGGGCGGCGAAACGAATGACAGAAGCAACCGGCTGTGAGGCACAGACGATTCATCGTATGTTAGAGGTGAGTGGACACCCAGATGATGCAGAACAAAAGAGTGGGTTTGGGAGAAACGAAGAGAATCCATTGGAAGCGGATGTGATTATTGTAGATGAAATGTCTATGGTGGATTTGTCGTTATTTCATGCACTTTTAAAGGCGATTCTACCAGGAACCCGTTTGATTTTGGTGGGCGACGGCAATCAATTGCCTTCTGTAGGCGCGGGCAATGTGCTAAATGATATCGTAAAACCAGATAGATTTCCAAGAGTCATCTTGACGAAGATTTTTAGGCAAGCAAGAGAAAGTGACATTGTGGTGAATGCACACCGTATTCAAAGAGGAGAAAAGTGGCAATTGACAAATGACAGCCAAGATTTTTTCTTTCTGAAACGTACAGAGGCGAATGTAATCATCAAGGTGATGCTAACGCTTATTCAAGAGAAATTACCGAAATATGTAGAGGCAACGCCTTATGACATCCAGATATTGACGCCGATGCGAAAGGGATTGCTAGGAGTAGAGAGGCTAAACCCGATTTTGCAAGAGCACTTAAACCCTGCGCATAAGAACAAAAAGGAGTATGAAGTTGCTGATAGAATTTTTCGTGAAGGCGACAAGGTCATGCAGATAAAGAATAATTATCAACTGGAATGGGAAGTAACGACGAAATATGGAATGGCAGTGGATACTGGGGTTGGAATCTTTAATGGCGATATGGGAATTGTTAAGGAGATTGATGTATATGGTCAGAATCTTGTTTTAGAATTTGATGAGGGCAGGAAAGTGAAGTATCCGTTTCAATCCTTAGATGAAATAGAACATGCATATGCTATCACGATTCACAAGGCACAGGGAAGTGAATATCCAGCGGTTTTGATTCCGCTTTTACCGGGACCGAAACGTTTATATAATCGTAATTTGCTCTACACTGCGATTACGAGGGCAAGAAGATGTGTTGCTATCATTGGGGAAGAAGCAACCATGTGGGATATGGTAAATAATAGTGATGAACACAAGAGGAATACGAGCTTAGAAGAACGAATTGAGGAAATGCAAATGTAAGAAAGAAGTATGAAAATATTAGAAAATGTTTTGAAGTTATTGTATCCGAATCGTTGCGTATTTTGTGAGGAATTAGGTGAACTTGCAGTTTGCGAGAAATGCAAAAAGGAAGTAATTTACGTAATGGAGCCGCGGTGTAAGAAGTGTGGCAAGCCAATAAGGTATTCTACGCAAGAATATTGTTATGATTGTGAAAATAAAGAGAAGGCATTTGATGAAGGGCGCAGTCTGTGGCTGCATAAAGGTGTGGTTGCACAATCTCTGTATCGCTTCAAATATTGCAAACGTATCGGCAATGGCAAGTTTTATGCACAGGAGTTGGTGAAGCAGTATGCACAGCAGATGAAACGCTGGGAGATTATGGAGATTATTCCGGTGCCAGTACACAAAAAGAGGCTAGCGAAAAGAGGATTTAACCAATCAGAGGTCGTTGCAAAATATATGAGCGAATATTTGCAAATACCGATGAATGCGACAGCAGTTGAACGTAGCGTGCATACCAAACCACAGAAGCAAGTTGGCGGCAAGAGGAGAAGGCAGAATCTAAAAGGTGCTTTTCGTATGAAAAAGGGTGCAAAAGTGGCAAAGAACATCTTGCTTATTGATGACATATATACCACTGGAAGTACACTAGAAGAATTGGCGCGGACCTTAAGGCGAGCAGGAGCTAGAAAAGTCTGCTTTTTAACTATAAGCATTGGACAAGGAATGTGATATTTGTTATACTTAAAAGAGCGTGTTCAGGATGATACAGAATAATTGAGGTGACTTATGGTCAATGAAAAAAAGGTAAAATTAATGACGAGAATGGCTCTTTATGATGCCCATGAAGGGAAGAGAGATGGTATGCTAAATGACTACTATCGCAAGGATTATGTGAGCTATCATGTGATAACAACATTAATATGGGTGACAGTTGGCTACTTGCTTAGTTTGGGACTTTGGGGCATTGTGACATATGAAAAGATAATGAATGAGCTCAATCAGAAATTTTTGATTACACTTGGAATTGGAGTAATCTTAGGATATATTGCAGTTATTTTTTTGTTTGGAATTATATCATATAGTGTGTATGAAAAACGACATAATGATGCACAAAAACGAATAAAGCGATATAAACGCGATATGATGCGTTTGAGGAGATTGTAAGAGGGAGAAGATATACGATGAGTGATTTATTTGTTATAAGAGGACAATTACAAGAGATATATGCAAAACATTCCATGTTCATTGATAAGGGGTTACAGTTCGCGATGGCATTCTTAACCTTCCTTTTCATTAGCCGAAACGTTGGGTTTATGGAAGCAGCAGCCTCGACTTTTGTCATATTTATATTGGCTTTACTTTGTGCGTTTTTACCGACGGCGCTTACGGTGGTGATGTCGGCGGGGTTAGTGTTGGTGCACATGTATAAATTTTCACTAGGCGTTTTTATTGTCACAGCGATTATTTATGTCATTATGTTTATCTGCTATTTTAAATTTTCTCCAAGATATGGAGCGGTTATTTTATTGGTACCGATTGCGTTTTATTTAAAAGTGCCCTATGTCATACCACTTGCGTGTGGATTGTTAGGGGGACCAAGCTTGATTGTACCAGTAGCGTTTGGCACGATTATCTATTTTATGATTACGTATATTAAAACTTCCGCAAGCGTGATTACAGGTGTGGAAGAACTTGTGCCACAGATGAGTATGCTTGTGGAACAACTCGTGGAAAATAAAGAACTTTGGATAACGGTGATTGCATTTGCAGCTTGTATACTTGTTGTATTTACCATTCGCATGTTTTCTATGGATCATGCATGGTTTATGGCGATTGTTTCTGGTGGCATTGTGAACATTGTTGTTTTGGCAGCGGGAGCAATTATGTTCAATACGAAAATTTCTTATGGAACATTGTTTATCGGCGGTATTGTTGCAATTTTGTTTGGATTTGTTTTAGAATTGTTTGTTTTTGCGGTGGATTATTCAAGGGCGGAGCGATTGCAGTATGAGGACGACGAATATTGTTACTATGTGAAAGCAATACCGAAAATATCGATTGCGGTACCAAAGAAAACGGTGAAGCATATCAGTGAAAATCAAGCAGACGAAGAAAATATGGATGCAGCTGCGCAAAGGGAGAAGCGCGGTGATAGGAAAAAGCAAGTACGAAAGAAGAAAAAGCGCAGTCGCATGCAACATACGGACCCAGATGCGGTATTATTTGAGCAAAGTATGAAGAAAGACTTGGATTTATAAGCTATATGTATAAGTGACATATAGAAGTTTCATTGTTTCAGCGGAGTACTTTCCCATGAAATGATAAATAATGAAGTAAGAATCTATGAAAGATAGGAGGTGACAAAAAATGAGACAAGCTCTTACACAGTTCTTTTCGCAGTATATGACAAAATGGTATTTTCCAACGATAGAGATCATAGATATTTTGGAAATTTTGATTATTAGCTTTGTGGTATATCATATCATGCTTTGGATTAAGAATACGAAAGCATGGATGTTGATGAAAGGAATTGGTGTTTTAGGTATTTTCATTTTGGTCGCAGCGCTCCTTCGGATGGATACAATTTTGTGGTTGGCAAAAAATATGGTATCTGTTCTTGCGATGGCAGCAATCGTAGTATTTCAGCCAGAATTGCGAAGGGCCTTAGAGAAGTTAGGAGAGAAGCAATTCCTAGCATCTATGGTCAGTTTTGATAATGGGCGAGACAAAGAAAGGTTTACACAGAAAACGATAGATGCAATTGTGGAAGCGACATTTGCAATGGGGAAGACGCGTACAGGTGCGTTAATCGTAATTGAACGTGTCATGAAATTAGCGGAATATGCAAGTACTGGTATTGGGTTAGATGCAGAAATATCTGGACAGCTATTAATCAGTATTTTTGAACATAATACACCGTTGCATGATGGTGCAATTGTCATTCGCGAAAATAGAATCATTGCAGCGACTTGTTATTTGCCATTATCGGATAATATGAATTTGAGTAAAGAATTGGGAACCAGACATCGAGCGGCGCTAGGAATGAGCGAAGTAAGTGATGCGCTGGTTATCGTGGTTTCAGAAGAAAGCGGAGTTGTTTCAGCAGCTTCTGGTGGACAGTTAGCTCGAAATATTTCAGAAAAGGAATTAAGGGAACGTTTGGCATACCTTCAAGATAAAAACGTAGAGATGGGTAGGTTATCAGCATGGTGGAAAGGAAGGCAGAAGAATGAAAGAAAAGCTAATAAAAAATCTTCCTCTTAGGCTTCTTGCCCTTACAATCGCGGCGGTTTTGTGGTTGATTGTAGTGAATGTGGATGATCCGATTGGAACGAGAACATACTCGGGTATTAAGGTAACTGCTACGAATGAAGATGCGATTACAAACGGTGGAAGAAGTTATCGCATTATGGCAAATACAGATCTTGTAAGTGTCAAGATACAAGCAAAACGTTCTGTTTTGAATTCGCTTAGAGTGGAAGATATTATCGTAACGGCAAATATGCAGGAACTTTCACTGGGGACTTTGGTACCTCTTGTTGTGTCGATACCGCGCTTTGAAGGCGAATACGACGAAGCGATTACCACCCCACATAATATGCAAGTGAAAATTGAGGAAAATGCAAGCAAGAGATTTCCAATTACGCCTAAGACACAGGGGAATGTAAGAGGAGGCTTTGCCATTAGTTCGACAAGCGTGAGTCCAGAGACTGTGACGCTACAAGGTCCAGAATCAATCATCAATCGTATTGATCGTGTCGTGGCAGAGGTGAATGTTTCAGGGGCAGCGAAGGATACAGGTTTCCCTTCCGAGCTTGTGCTATATGCTTCCGATGATAGCGTGATTGATAGCACCGCGTTAAGTGATAATCTAGGTGGCGAGGGTGTGACGGTGAATGTCACGATTAATGCAGTGAAGAGGATACCGCTTTACTTTGATACTTCGGCTATCAGAATGGAAGAAGGCTATTTCTTAGGTGAGGTTATTCACGAACCCAAAGAGATACAAGTGGTTGGGGAAGAAGAAGCGCTAAAACAAATAAAGGAAATACGTATTCCAAAAGAAGTTTTGGATATACCGAATTTGTCAGAAAAGAAAGAAGTTGTCGTAGATATTATGCCCTACCTACCAAAGGATATACAGCTAGTAGAGGAAAATGGGGGCAGCGTGATTGTCACGATTTTTGTTGAAGAAGAAGGAACGAAGACGGTAATTATCCCAAGTGGTTCCATACAAGCAATCAATGTCCCGGTGGGATTGAAGTGGAATTATGGTGATATAGAAGAAGTAACGCTTCGCATTGTTGGCGCGGAAGATGTTTTAAATGAATTGACCTTAGATGCACAGAGTGTGTATATTAATTTGACAAACTTCCAAAGTGTAGGGGCGCATGAAGTACCGGTGGAAGTGAATTTGCCAGAGGGTACTTCGCTAGTAGGTGAGGTTATGTTATCCGTGAATCTGGTGAAGGAGTAGAAAGGAGCATGTAACAAACAATATGAAGAGGCGAAAAGTAAAAATTATAAATACCACAGGTTTACATTTGCGAGCGGCTGACTTGATGTGCAAAACAGCGATGCAGTTCCAGTGCAGTGTAACTTTTGAAATAGGTACGGTTACAACAAATGCAAAGAGTGTACTCGGTATGCTAGGTGCAGGTGTAAAGCAAGGCGATGAAGTGGANTTTATCTGTGACGGAGAAGATGAAGTGGTAGCGTTAGAAACTATGGTAAACTTAGTAGAGAGTGGACTAGGAGAATAAGGAGAACAAGAATATGGCAAAAGCAGCGTTGGTAGTGATGGCGGCAGGTATTGGTAGCAGGTTTGGTGGTGGCATTAAACAATTGGCTCCGATTGGACCAAATGGAGAGTTGTTAATTGATTATTCGGTATACGATGCAATGCAGGCTGGATTTGATAAAGTGGTTTTTGTAATTCGAAAAGATTTAGAAGAAGATTTTAAATCAATGATTGGTGAACGTATTGAGAAGCAAGTTGAAGTGGTGTACGCATATCAAGAAATTGAGGAAGTACCAATGCGTTACCAAGAGAAGGCGAAATTGCGTAAGAAGCCTTGGGGAACAGGACAAGCGATTTTGTGTTGCAAAAATGATATACATGAGCCATTTCTCGTTATTAATGCAGATGATTACTATGGTAAAGAAGCGTACCAAAAAGCATATCAAGAGTTGACGACAGCAGGCGAAGAAGCTGAGGCGTTACGTATCAGTATGATTGGGTTTGTCCTAGGTAAAACCTTAAGTGATAATGGAACCGTTACGCGTGGAGTTTGCAGTGTAGACGAGCATAAGATGCTAAAGGCGATTGAGGAAATTTATGATATAGAGAAACAAGGAGAGAAGGCAGTAGGACAAAATCAGAACCAAGAAGAGGTCATTCTTCCTTTAGATAGTGTGGTATCTATGAATATGTGGGGACTATATCCGAGTTTCTTTCAAGTTTTGGAAAAACGCTTTCAAGATTTCTTGGAACAATGGAGTGAAGATGCAGAAATCAATGAATACTTATTGCCGATTCTTATTGGGGACTTACTAGAAGAGAAAGCAGTTGCTGTAAATGTACGCAACTCTTCAGAACAATGGTTTGGTGTTACTTATATGGCGGATAAGGAACTCGTGGTTCAGTCGATACAAGCAATGATTGGACAAGGAAAATATCCGGAAAATTTGTATGAAAAATAAGAAATACATATAAATAATGCAGATAGAGAAGGGAGTGGAATAATGATGATAAGAACACTGAAGAAACTTACAGGTGTGTTATTGATAGTGCAACTTTTGGTGCTAGGAAACTTGGCGACGGTATGGGCGGCCGAGGCGGTGATTACTTTTACAGATTTAGACACACAAGTGGGCGAGATATTTACCATGAATTGTAAGATTGATGGTAAAGGAACAAGGTTATCACAGGCGAATTTAGAGATGTCTTATGATCCGGCGTATATTCAGTTTATGGGCGGCGAGGGCATCGATGCGAGTGTGCCAGGGAAATTGATTTATGATGGAAGTGGAAGTGGTGATGTCTTGCGCTTTTCTATGGAATTTCAAGCACTCCAAGAAGGATATATGCGGATGGAACTAGATCAAGCAACTGTTACTACGAGTGCTGGTGGACAGATGCAAGTGGAATTGGGATACTCTGATATTCAAATTGGGGCAGGGGACCCTAGCTTGATTGAGAACATGGAAACACCCACAGGAGAGTTTACAGGAGAGCCTGTAGGCGGAATTATCGTTGGAGATATGAGCTATTCGTTATCAGACAATTTTAGTGATATGGATCTGCCAATGGGATTTGTGCGCGGTACAATTACTTATAACGGAAGTAGTTATCAAGGTGCAGTGCAAGAACAAGGAACTATGCAATTAGCATACCTAGTCAATACTGCGCAAGAACAGAACTTTTTTATATATGATGACAGTAGTGAGACATTTACGTATTTTGAACAAGTGATTCTTTCGACAGAAGCGGAAAGTTATATTGTTTTGTTGCAAAAGGACGAAGACATGAATGTGCCAGAAGGATTTGAAGAAGTGAATCTAACGATGAATTCACATGAATTTAGCGCATGGCAGGAACCAAGAAATTTGGACTTTTATTTATTCTTTGCGCAGAATCAATCTGGTGAACGAGGATTTTATCGTTATGATTTTGTAGAGAAAACTTATCAACGATATGCGATGGAAGGCTCAGAATTGCTAGCAGGTGAACAGGTAGAAGAACAAGACGAGCAAGTAGACGGGGGAAGACTTGCGAAGCTGTTAGATTATATGGCTGACCATGTAGAACAAGTTTTTATTGGAATTATATTATTGGTAGTTTTGGCAGTGGTGCTATTGATTATTTTAGGCGTGAAATTGCATAATCGTAACTTAGAACTTGATGAGTTTTACGATGAATATGAAATTGATGCAAAATTAGAGGAAATAGATCAAAAACCTATAGCAAGTGCTGTGAAAAAGAAAAGCATAGGTGACTATGATAATCTTGATTTAGAAGACCGAAGGGAAACTCCGAAGAAAAAGGTTGCGAAGAAACCGGCGACGAAGAGACCACCATCAAAGATGGAATTAGATGTGCCAGTGAGAAAGAAACAAGCAAGACCGACAAGAAGGAGTGATACACAAAGTACGGATATTGAATTTGTTGATTTAGATTAAGATTAGAAGTGATGAAGCGAAGAGAAAGGAACCATACATACGAGGTGTGTATGGTTCCTTTCTCTTCGCTTCTTTATAATTTGCAAATCCCCATCCCTGAGTTTTCCTCAGCGATGCCGTGACAGCTCCTTGGTAAATTCTTCTTTAAATTAAAATCTTACAATTCTCTAAAACGCTACGAGGTAACTCTTCTTGTTTGGCGCTAATGCTCACGTAAAAATCAATGTCTTGGTTAGTTGATATTTTGGTGAGTTTTGAAAGGAAGTCGGGGATGTTTTCTAAAGAAATATTTGCGTGTTTTAGAATACCGTCAATGAAAATTGATTCAATATCGTGATCCGCACTGGTCATCCCATAAAGAAAGCCAAGATACTCTTCGGTATTGGTGATGACCTCGTAATCGTCCATGCAAATTGCACGAATCTCGAAAGAAAGACTAGAAGTATCACGATGACTTTTCTTGATGAAGAAAACATGTCCGTCACAGGTTTTCACGCTTTCATTTGCTAAATCAATCATTTGTTGCGTTTTTCCACTACCTTTGGGTCCCGTCAATAAATTTACCATGGCATAATCTCCTTTGTCTATGCTTACGTTTATTATATTATGTACAGTATACACGAAAATTTGAAGTGTTACAAGTACAAAGAAATCTGCTTATAGACCCTTTGCGCCATCTACATTGTACGCCGCAGTGTGTTCACTCAGAGGGTTTTTATATGCAAGGAAAGCAATTTGCTAGTATATAAAAAAGACTTGCATTTTAGGAAAAGTATCGTATAATATTTTTTATAAGAATATCTCGGTCGATTTCGACTATTAATCCCAATAGTATTAGTATAAATAGGTAAAAGGAAGGAAGAATTTCATGCGAGAAAAATATGAATCTCTATCGTTGCTCTCATTACGCGAGGTCGCAAAAGCGCGAGGGCTAAAAGGAATCTCAACGATGAAAAAACAAGACTTAATTGAGCGTATGCTTAAAGAAGATGAGCTAGATAAGACAAAGGTGGTAAAGGAAGAATTTCGTAAGGAAAAAGCGGAGAATATGGATGTAGCAAACTTAGATAGTGGAGAGTCGGTGGAAGGGATATTGGAAGTGTTGTCAGATGGATATGGCTTCATTCGTTCTGCAAATTATTTGCCGGGTGAAGAGGATATTTATGTGTCGCCTTCGCAAATTAGAAGATTTCGTTTAAAGACTGGCGATATTATTGCAGGTAATACAAGGACGAAGAGTGTGACGGAGAAGTTTGGAGCATTGTTATACTTGACGAAAATTAATGGATTTTCGCCGGCTGAGGCAACGAAGCGAAGAAACTTTGAAGATTTGACTCCGATTTTCGCAAATGAAAGACTTGGCTTAGAGGGAGAGAAAAGTAGCACGGCGATGCGTATTGTGGACTTGCTTTCACCGATTGGCAAAGGGCAAAGAGGGATGATTGTATCACCACCAAAGGCAGGGAAAACCACCTTGTTAAAGGAAATAGCGCAAGCAGTGCTGAAAAATAATCCAGAGATGTATCTGTTGATTCTTCTAATCGATGAAAGACCAGAGGAAGTAACGGATATTAAGGAAGCAATTGTAGGCGAATATGTGGAAGTGATCTACTCTACATTTGATGAATTGCCAGAGAATCACAAGAGAGTATCGGAAATGGTAATAGAACGTGCGAAGCGTTTGGTAGAGCATAAAAAGGATGTTATGATTTTGACCGATAGTATTACAAGACTAGCAAGAGCGTATAACTTGGTAGTGCCGCCTAGCGGAAGGACGTTATCTGGTGGGCTAGATCCAGCGGCGCTTCATATGCCGAAGAGATTTTTTGGTGCGGCGAGAAATATGCGAGAGGGTGGTAGCTTGACGATTCTGGCTACGGCCTTGGTGGACACCGGAAGTAAAATGGACGATGTCATCTATGAAGAGTTCAAAGGAACCGGTAACATGGAGTTAGTGCTTGATAGAAAATTACAGGAAAAGCGAGTATTCCCTGCAATCGATATTGCAAAATCAGGAACGCGACGAGAAGATTTACTGCTTAACAAAGAAGAACAAGAAGCGGTTTATATTATGAGAAAAGCGTTAAATGGAATGCGAACAGACGAAGCAGCGGATAATATCTTGAATATATTTAACAAAACCACGTGTAATTTTGAACTAGTACAAAAGGTGAAAAAAATGAAATTCGTATAGTGAAATGGCTTGCAAGCAGTGCATATCTATGCTATAATAACAGAGCTGTTTAAAGAGAAAATAAATGCAAGGTATAGCATAGATATAACAAGCAATTAGCGAAGAAGAGGTGAAATTATGAGAGAAGCAATACATCCTGAATACCACGAAGCAAGCGTAACTTGTAACTGTGGTAACGCATTTACAACAGGTTCTACAAAGGATAGCATCCATGTGGAAATTTGTTCAAAATGTCATCCATTCTACACAGGACAACAAAAAGCTACGAAAGCTAGAGGTCGTGTAGATCAGTTTAACAAGAGATACGGAATTGCAGACAAATAAGTTATGGAAGTTAGGGTTGGGGTTTTTAAATCTCAACCTTTTTCATTTTATTAAGAACGTACCCCTATAAAACAATAACCCTCTGGGGAAACACAGCGCGTCGTGTAATGTAGATGTTGCAAATTGCAACCGCCGCAGGCGAGAGAGCGCATCGTACAAACTAGAGGCTTACGTTGTCAATATGGAAAGGATTTGTTTATGAAATCGTCGAATATAGGTGGGCAAGCAGTATTAGAAGGCGTTATGATGAAAAGCGGTGAGGATTACGCCGTTGCGATACGCAAGCCAGATGGAGAGATTGAAGTTAAGAAGGAAACATATACAAGCATCATCAAGTGGAAAGCATTAACGAAGATTCCATTTATTAGAGGCGCCTTTAACTTTGTGGATTCCCTCGTGTTAGGAACGAAGATTTTAAACTATTCTGCAAGTTTCTATGTAGAGGAAGAAGAGGAAACGGAAACGCTCGGCAAAGATAATGCAAAAGAGAGTGCTACAACTGTGCAGACACAAAGCAAAACGGACAACACAAGTGCAAACAAAGCAAAAGACAGTATTATCACTGTACTTACGACTATAGTTGCATTTGTATTTGCAATAGGCATCTTTATGGTACTGCCTTATCTGTTGACAGAGCTGTTTAAGGGAATTGTAAAGTCGTATTATTTGCGATTAGTGATAGAAGCGATGATTCGTTTGAGTATTTTTGTGGGATACATCGTATTGATTTCGCTTATGAAGGATATTAGGCGCTTGTACATGTATCACGGAGCGGAGCACAAGTGTATCAGTTGCATAGAGACTGGACTTGACTTGAATGTAGAGAATGTGCAAAAGAGCTCTAAGGAACATAAAAGATGTGGCACGAGTTTTATGCTATTTGTCATGCTTGTGGGAATCTTACTATTGTTTTTTATACAAGTGGAGACCATGTGGATGCGTGTATTGGTGCGTATTGCGCTTCTTCCTGTGATAGCGGGTATTTCTTATGAGATTATCAAATGGGCGGGGAGCAGTGATAGCAAAATAGTTGCGCTGTTGAGCAAACCAGGTCTTATGCTTCAGAAGTTGACGACAAAAGAACCGGACGAAGGTATGATTGAGGTGGCGATACAAGCTGTGGAAGCAATATTTGATTGGAGAGAATACCAGGAAGAGCATTTTGGGAGAGAAGAGAAATGACTCTAAAGGAAGGTTATCAATATGGCATACAGTTACTTGAAGAAGCAGGGGTACAAGAAGCGCGACTAGACGCGTGGATATTGTTAGAAGAGGCCACACAGGTTACGCGAGCGACCTACTATGCAGATAGTGACATAACGATTACGAAGGAAGCGAAGAAGCAATACATGCAGTGGCTAGACAAGCGTGCTATGCGCATACCGTTACAGCATATTCTTGGGTATCAAGAATTTATGGGGCTTCGCTTTTTGGTAACTCCTGCGGTGTTGATTCCAAGACAGGATACAGAAACGCTTGTGGAATATACGGAAACATTATTGCAAGATAAGGCAAATGCGGAAACAAAAGCGAAGCCAAAAGCGGAAGTAAATGTGAAGCCAAATGCGAAGACAGAAGTGAAGGAAAATGCGAAGCCAAAAGCGACGGTGCTAGACATGTGTACAGGGTCAGGCTGCATTATTCTTAGCTTGATGAAACGAAACGCTGAGCTTGTAGGTAGTGCAGTCGACATATCACACGCGGCACTAGAGGTGGCAAGAGAAAATGCAAAGCAACTCGGCGTGAAGGTAGACTTTGTACAAAGTGATTTGTTTGAGGGTGTGCAAGGCACGTATGAGGTGATTGTTTCCAATCCGCCCTATATCAAAGAGGATGAAATCTTGCAGCTTGAAAAAGAAGTCCAAAACTTTGATCCGTTTGTAGCGTTAAGTGGTGGCAAAGATGGACTAAGGTTTTATCAAATAATTGTGGATGAAAGTCGCGCACACTTAGTGCAAGGTGGGAGTCTCGTTTTGGAAATCGGGGCTGAACAAGCACAAGATGTAAGTGAGATGATGCGGCTACGAGGTTTTGAAGGGGTTCAGGTATTTCAGGATTTGACAGGACTTGACCGTATTGTGCATGGCGTGTACAATAAATAGAGAAGTGTAGGAGGGTAATCATGTTTGATAAATTAGAAGATATATTGATTCGTTTTGACGAAATTATGGGAGAATTGCAGGAACCAGATGTTGTCAATGACCAGAATAGATTCCGAAAGTTAATGAAGGAACAAAATGACTTAACCCCTCTTGTAGAGGCATATAAAGAGTACAAAGGTTGCAAACAAAATGCAGAAGATAGTTTGCTTATGCTAGAAGAGGAAAGTGACCCAGAGTTAAAGGAGATGGCCAAAGAAGAACTAAGTGAGGCAAAATCAAGGATTGAAGAGTTAGAGCAAGAGATGAAGATTTTATTGCTTCCGAAGGATCCTAACGACGATAAGAATGTATTTGTAGAGATTCGTGGTGGTGCAGGCGGAGACGAAGCAGCGCTATTTGCAGCGGAAATCTATCGTATGTATTCACATTATGCAGATAGCAGACGTTGGAAGGTTGAGATGATTTCTCTCAATGAGAACGGAATCGGTGGCTTTAAAGAGGCGGTCTTTATGATTAATGGACAAGGTGCGTATTCTCGCTTGAAGTATGAAAGCGGCGTGCATCGTGTGCAACGTGTGCCAGAGACGGAAAGTGGCGGGCGTATTCATACCTCGACGATTACCGTGGCGATTATGCCAGAAGCAGAAGAAGTGGATGTAGAAATAAATATGGGTGACTGTCGATTTGATGTATTTCGTTCCTCTGGAAATGGGGGGCAATCTGTCAATACCACAGATTCAGCCGTGCGTTTAACACACGTACCAACAGGTATTGTCATCTCTTGTCAAGATGAAAAGTCACAATTGAAGAACAAAGACAAGGCACTAAAAGTATTGCGTGCTAGATTATATGAACTAGAAGAGGCGAAGAAGCACGATGCGGAAGCGCAGGCACGTAAGAGCCAGATAGGAACGGGAGATCGCTCTGAGAAGATTCGGACTTACAATTTCCCACAAGGAAGAGTAACAGATCATCGAATCAAATTGACGTTGCATAAGCTAGATGCGATTATCAATGGCGATTTAGAGGAAGTGATTGACAGTTTGATTGCAGCAGATCAAGCAGCAAAATTAAGCAAATTACAAGAAGAAGTGTAAATGAAAGAAAAATTAAAGAAATTACTATCTTATTATAAACCGTATAAATTTTTATTTTTTAGCGATATGTTTTGTGCGATGATTGGCGCATTTATTACATTGGCGATTCCGTTGCTTGTGCGCTATATCACCAATGAAGTGCTCTACATGCCAAGAAGTGAAGTGACGAAAACGGTGATTATCTTGGCGCTGGTTATGCTTGGAATGGTAATTGTGGAGTTTGGATGCAATTATTATATTGCATATTTTGGACACATTATGGGTGTGAACATGGAAGCAGACATGCGCCGTGACATATTTCGCCACTATCAGAAATTGGCATTTGCGTTCTATGACAACCAAAAAGTGGGACAATTGCTTTCGCGAATCACCAATGATTTACTGGATATTAGCGAATTGTTACATCATGGACCAGAAGATGTGGTAATTTCTTTGATTAAAATTATCGGGTCGTTTATTATCTTGATGCAAATTGATTGGAAATTGACCTTGGTTATCTATATTTTGATTCCGATTATGTTTGTATTTGCGGTAATATGCAACAAAAATATGAAGCGTGCATTTGCAAGAAATCGCGTGGAGATTGCGAATATCAATAGCCAGATTGAAGATAGTTTATCTGGGATTCGTGTAGTAAAATCTTTTGGTAATGAAGAGATGGAAGTACAAAAGTTTCATCACGGAAATGCGAAATTTGTACAAGCAAAGAAGAATAGCTATTTCTATATGGGGATGTATCATTCGGGTTTGAATGCGATGACGACCTTGCTTACGTTGTTTGTTGTATGTGCTGGGGCGGCATTTTTGCTAAATGGAAGACTTGTGGTGTCAGATTTAATCACATTTTTATTATATACCAATAATTTTATCGAGCCAGTGAGGAAGTTGGTGAATTCAGCGGAACAATTCCAAAATGGTTATACAGGGTTTGAACGTTTCTTGGAGGTTCTAGCTACCGAACCGGATATACAAGACGTAGAAGAGGCGATTTCTGTGCCTAAGTTAAGGGGCGATATTGTATTTGACAATGTGTCTTTTCGATATGAAGAGAAGCAAGAGAAAGTGTTAAATGGTATCAGCCTACAAGTAAAGGCAGGCGAATATATTGCGTTGGTAGGTCACTCAGGCGTTGGGAAAACGACGCTTTGCAGCCTGATTCCAAGATTCTATGAGGTGTCTTCGGGGCGCATTCTAATTGATGATATAGATATTCGAAAAATGAAGTTAAATGATTTAAGAAATAATATAGGGATTGTACAGCAAGACGTTTACTTATTTGCAGGTACGATTTTAGAAAATATTCGCTATGGCAGACCGGGGGCTACGCAGGAAGAGGTTATTCTTGCGGCGAAGCGTGCAAATGCGCATGAATTTATTCTTGGTTTTCCAGAAGGGTATTATACAGATATTGGACAAAGAGGCGTGAAGTTATCCGGCGGGCAAAAGCAACGCTTGTCGATTGCGAGGGTATTTTTGAAAAATCCATCAATTTTGATTTTTGATGAAGCGACTTCTGCGCTTGATAATGAAAGTGAAAAAGTTGTGCAACAGTCTTTGGAAAATCTTGCGAAAAATAGAACGACACTTGTGATTGCACACAGACTGACGACGATTCGTAACGCGAAGAAGATACTAGTACTAACAGAAAATGGTGTGGCAGAGCAAGGAAGTCATGAAGAACTGCTTAAATTGCAAGGTGTTTATGAAAACTTGTATCATATGCATTTTGAAGCGTAGTAAATGTTAGTTGAAAGGAAGTTGTTATGATAGAAAATGTGGAATTTAAACGTCCAACACTAGAAGATAAGGAGCTGTTTCGTTCGTATTTGCAAAAATACCCAAGCAGAAGTTGTGATAGAACCTTTGCAAACATATATTTGTGGGCGAAGCATTATCATGTGGAGTATGCGCTGGTAAATGAAGTGCTTTTATTTCGCGTGAAGGGGGAAGACGCCTGTTCCTTTGCATATCCAGTTGGGGAAGCGAGTAAAATCAAAGAACTATTTGACTATTTGCTAGAGAACTGTGACGGGGAATTTACACTATATAGTGTGACCGAGACGCAATTTGCGCAATTAGAAGAGTGGTATCCAGAAGAGTTTACAATTGAATTTGACGAGGATCTTGCAGATTATGTTTATGAAGCGGAGAAACTTAAGTCACTTTCGGGCAAGAAATTACACAGCAAAAGAAATCATATTAACAAATTTAAGGCAGAACATGCGCAGTGGTCTTATGAACCGATAACGGAAGATAATTATGAAGAGTGCTTCCAGATGTCTCTTAAGTGGAGAGAAGAAAACGAAATGGAAGAAGATGAAGAAAAGCGTTATGAACTAGCAGTGACACAGAACGCTTTGCGGCTTATGAAAGAGCTAGACTTGCTTGGGGGCGTTTTGCGAGTAGAAGATAACATTGTAGCTTTTACAATCGGTGAAGCGATTAGCGAAGATACCTTTGTTGTGCATATTGAGAAAGCCTTTGCAGAGATTCAAGGCGCATACCCTATGATCAATCAACAATTTGTCTTACATGAAGGTGGGAAGTACCAATATATTAATCGAGAAGAAGATATGGGCGTACCAGGACTTAGGCGGGCAAAGCAATCCTATCGACCGGTATTTATGGTAGAAAAAGGACGTGTAAGGAGGAAGCGTAATTGATTTCAGATAAGATGCGTCAATTGGTGGAGAATAGTTCTGCAATCCGAGCAATGTTTGAAGAGGGAAAGCGTTTAGCGACAAGGTACGGTGCCGAGAATGTGTTTGATTTTAGCTTGGGGAATCCCAATGTGCCTGCGCCTGATAAGGTCAAAGAGGCGATCAATACCATTCTTGATAAGGAAGAGTCTCTTGCACTACACGGGTACTCGAATAATGCAGGGTATGAAGAGGTGAGAGAAGTGGTGGCAAGCTCTATCAATAGACGTTTTGCTACAGACTTTACTGCGAATAACATTGTCATGACAGTAGGGGCGGCAGGTGGCTTAAATGTGATTTTGAAAGTGTTGTTAAACCCTGGTGATGAAGTGATTGTGTTTGCTCCTTATTTTGGAGAATACAGAAATTACGTGTCCAATTTTGACGGTGTGTTGGTAGAGGTATCTCCGAACACCGAAGATTTTATGCCGAAGTTTGAAGAATTTAGAAATAAAATTACAAGCCGAACGAAAGCGGTCATTGTCAACACGCCGAATAACCCAACTGGAGTGGTCTATTCAAAGGAGACGATTCAAACGCTTGCGAACATTTTGGAAGAAAAGCAAGCAAAGCTTGGAATACAGATTTGTTTGATTTCGGATGAACCGTATCGGGAATTGGTTTACGAGGGGGTGCAAGTGCCCTATTTGACAAAATATTACAAGAATACGGTGGTTGGATATTCTTATAGTAAATCCTTATCTCTGCCTGGCGAGCGTATCGGCTACTTGGTGATACCAGAGGCGATGCAAGGTAGCGAGCAAGTCATAGCCGGTGCAAATGTAGCAAACCGTGTTCTAGGCTTTGTAAATGCGCCTACGCTGCAACAAAAGGTAGTTGCCCAGTGCATAGAGGAGAGTACCGACATTTCGTATTACAATCGCAATAGAGAAGCGTTATATACGGGTCTTACGAAGCTAGGGTTTGCCTGTGTGAAACCAGAGGGTGCATTTTACCTGTTTGTAAAATCGCCTACACAGGATGAAAAAGTGTTTTGTGCAAAGGCGAAAGCACATCATATTTTGCTCGTGCCAGGAAGTGCTTTTGGTTGCCCGGGATATGTAAGAATCGCCTATTGTGTAGCGTATGAGACGATTGTGCGTGCACTTCCTCATTTTGAAGCGTTAGCAAGGGAGTTACAGATATAAGTTTGTGAAATGGAGTCTTGGTATGAAATTTCAACATGAATTGGTCTTTCCAAATGAAGATTTGCCGTTTAAATTGTTTGTCTTTGAAGGAAAGGACGGAAACTATATAAGAGAGAGGCACTGGCATCGTTCGATTGAGATTTTTGCAGTGTTTGAAGGGGAGTTACGCTTTTTTGTAAATGAAAAGGCGTATTCTTTGTGTGCGGGAAAGTTTATGTTATTAAACTCCAATGAAGTACACTCTGTTGCATCCTTGAAGAAAAATAGAACCATAGTATTGCAGATTCCACTTGATGTATTTTCACATTATTACACGGAAGAAAATTATATATGGTTTTCGCATGGAGCCTGTGTGCAAGATGAAGAGATTATGGATTTGATCAAAGAAATGGATGCGATATATACACGGAAAGCAGAAGGATACGAAGTTTTGGTACAAAGTAAATTTTACAAACTGGTGTATCTTATGGTGACGCAGTACCGCGAGACCAATGTAGATGAAGAAGAGGTTAAGCGAAACAAGCGCCTCAACAGGTTGACAGCTATTACAAAATACATTCGCAAACACTATACAGAAACCTTGTCCTTAGAGCAAGTGGCGAAGAAGTTTGGCTATTCTCCCACGCATCTATCTCATATGTTTACGTTATATGCGCAGATGAATTACAGGCAGTATGTGCAAAGTGTGCGCATGGAATATGCCTACCAAGATTTGATAAATACAAACCAAACCATTAGTCAGATTGCAGAAGAACATGGATTCGCGAGTAACAAAGCATTTGCAAAGGTGTTTCAAAAGAAATATGGAATCTTACCAAGTGCGTATCGCAAAAAGATTACCGTCTAAGGGTAGCGTTTTATAGATACCCACCGTCTAAGGCAATGATTTGCCCTGTCAAATAAGGGGATTCATTGGCAAGGTTCCAAGCTAAACTTGCAACTTCGTTAGGCGTACCAAAGCGTCCAAGTGGGATGTCGTTAGCAAGCTGCATGGAATCGTCAGAGGATAGATGCTGATTCATCTGAGTATCTATGACGCCACAAGCGATGGCGTTTACTTGAATATTGCTAGGTGCTAACTCTTTGGCAAGAGATTTTGTGAATCCATTTACGCCGGCTTTGGCGGTGGAGTATGCCACTTCGCAAGAAGCACCGGAGAGGCCCCAGATAGAGGAAATGTTGATGATTTTGCCGCATTTTTCAGAAATCATATCTGGTAACACTTCTCTTGTGCAATAAAAGAGGGAGTTTAAGTTTGTATTCATCACCTGTTGCCATTGCTCCTCGGACATATCTGTCAACAATCCCATATAAGAGATGCCGGCGTTGTTGATAAGTACATCTAAATGATTACATTGTTGGTACATATCTTGGAAGAGTTGCTTGGCAATCGTGGCATTGCCAATGTCGCCGACAAGCATAGAAGCACTTGCGTTTGGAAGCTGAGAAATTTGCGCATGGACTTCTTCTAACTGCGAAGTGGAAGAGTGGCAGTTGAGAAAGATGTGGTATCCTTCCTTTGCAAATTGAAGCGCTATGGCTTTGCCGATGCCCCTAGAGGAGCCGCTGATAAAAACTGTTTTCTTGTTCATGTTAGGTCCTTTCGTATACATGACTTTTTGTCTCTGGTATCTTAAAGTATAAAGGAAAAGTATGGAAAAGAAAAGGTTTGAAAAAAATTAAAAAACTATTGATTATTGCAATGCAATTGGATATAATGTTTGTAGTGATCAGATTGCAGAAACTTGAGAAGCCTGGAATCGGAGGGGGATGCTGAGGCTCCCTCTTTTTACATTTTAGGAGAAAAAATGTTTAAACCTTTTATTACATAGGAAAGGAGAATGTATGCGAGAGCAAGCAATTTTATTTGCGACGAATGCACATAAGGGACAGTTTCGGAAAGGAACGAAGAAACCATACATTGTTCATCCTCTTG
>JGI994J12354_10001117_pt1 | contig 27146 bp, 19 predicted proteins | sample IntmicLarv3ML3BL_FD_12354 | JGI IMG/M metagenome (IMG submission 12354)
ATATCTAAACTTTACCTCCCTTAGAAGCGACCAAGAGGCGTTCCAATCCTATATAGGCCGTATGACTGCTCAACTCCAGAATATGGAGGCCGAGCCAATGATGGCTTTCGCCGACTCCCTGCAAAAAACACTATACAACGGCAGTGAATACGCTTCGAGGCTCACTCTCACTATGCTGGGCAAAATAGACTACGATAGAACTTTAAGTTTAGCAAAAGAGAGATTTTCTAATGCCGCCGATTTCACGTTTGTTTTTGTAGGTAATATTGATGAGGACGTTCTTAAACCTTTTGTTGAAAAATATATTGCTTCTCTTCCGGGCAACCCTAATAGCAGAGAAGATAGTAAACGTCTGGACTTCCTGCCTGCAAAAGGGATTGTCAAAAACCACTTCGACAAGCAGATGCAAACGCCAAAAGCTACCGTTTATAGTATCTATTCAGGTGGTCTCGACTATAATACTTCAAACGATATCTACTCTCAGGCAACAAAACTTATTCTCGACATTGTGCTTGTAAGAAGCCTTCGCGAAGATGAGCAGGGAACCTACTCAACGGGCTCGAGCATGCAATTGCAATACTTCCCCGAAGACCACTTCTTGCTTCTATTCGGGTTCGACACAGATGTGCCTCTTACCGAAAGATTGCTGACAAGAGCGTACAAAGAGATTAATGATATAGTCCGGAACGGTTTCCTTAAAGAGGACTTCGATAAAGCCGTTGAGTTCCTAAACAAACAGTACGACGAGAGTCTGCGTGAGAACGGCTATTGGTTGAATACTCTGTCGCGCTGGTATCTCAACGCTTTTGACCTGCATACCGATAGAAAAGCAACGATAGACTCTATGACTATGGAAAAACTGCACTCTTTCTTTAAAGACGCTATCGGGCAAGGGAATAATGTAGAGATTATAATGCGCGGAATAGAATAATTCACAAACATTAAAACATCCCGACACAATTATTTAATTTAGTATTACACCTATTGACTATTGTTCAAATAGATAATTTTTTGATCTCTCCGGACATAGTTTCGGAGAGATTTGTTTGCGACCTCGAGAAGTGTCACGGTGCATGCTGTATAATCGGAGATAGCGGCGCTCCTCTAAATAAAGGGGAGTGCCGGATACTCAAAAAGGAACTTACATCCATATCTCCGTTTATTCGTCCGGAGGGAATCGCTGCCGTAAAACAGCAAGGATCCTATATAAAAGATATTGACGGAGATTGGGTTACACCGCTGATAAACAAGGAGGAGTGTGTCTACACCGTTTTTGACAAAGAGGATAACTGCCTATGCGGGATTGAATTTGCCCATAGGGCGGGCAAATGCTCGATGCTCAAACCCGCCTCATGCTGGCTCTATCCCATACGCGTCTCCCGCCTCTCCAATGGTCTGACTGCCCTTAACCTGCACCGTTGGCATCTCTGCCGAGAAGCCTTTGCAAAAGGTAAGAGAGAAGATGTTCCTGTCTATATGTTCCTCAAGGAGCCAATAATCAGTATATTCGGAGAAGGATTCTACAAGCAGCTTGAGGTGATTGCATCACAACTTAGTGATATTACGATTAAATAATCTGCCGTTTCCACTAACTCCAAACTTGTACAATTTGTTTTAGCCCCCGGTGTTTACAGCCATGTGACATTTAATGTTTGAGATGAAAAATATGGTGAAGCATCAAGAATTATAGTCTCATTCGTTCCCGTATCTTTATTAACTCTAAAGTGAAGCGTTATTGTAGTACCCTTTTCCGCTTCAGCTATCTTATATATATATCTGTAACTTCCTCCTCCCGTACTCACCTGAATCGCCTCCGAACTATATGTCAGATTAGGGCTTAGGAACTTAGCATCGATATATAGGTTTAGAGGAAAGAGGTTATTTGATATGGTGCTCGGCACATCGAAGCTAATGGTTGCTTCTCCGCCCTGATTTAACGACTGAGTTACCGATAGAGAGGTCGTTGCATTTAACTGGTAGGGCGAACGAGCCATCACCCTAAGTGTCCGCATTATTTTTCCTGCGACAACTTTATACTCCGCTACCATCGGTTGTTCTATTGTCGTTGGGATTGTTTTACCCGGCATAAGCCCGACCTCAACAGTGACGGCGCTTCCTACTGTGTTATAGCTCATATTCCAATATGTGATATCTGTGTTCCCGAGAGGGGTAACTGTAATTGCTGCCGGATTATAGCTTGTCGGAGCGCTTATATTTGGGATATAGAATACATCTGTGGTAAACTTCATGGCAGCCTGGGTGATAATATCCTCTAATTGCGTAACTCTCATTATGCCTGTCCCGTCCGAAACAGACGGATACTCTTGTAGCTCTAAAGAGGCAAAAACATTATTCCCTGCCGGCGCCGTAGCAGCAAGCTCCGCGCTGGCATAGCCCGGAGTGTCAACTAATTTCAGAATAAAATGATAATGGGTATTTCTGATTACATCGAGAACCTCTCCTACATTGACAGTGTTTACCAAGTCCAATTTATAATAACGATTGTTCTGTATTGTTGTCCCATCGAAGTAATCCCCATAGAATATAACAAACGTGCGGATGTTTCCTTTATTGTTATTCCATTCCAATAATTCTATCGGCACATTGTCGCCAACAAAATAGTTGGAAGAGGGATTGGGTAGTTGGCCTGCGTTTGCCGGAACAGATACAACACCTTCGGTAAATGTATATGCTCCGTTAGAGTATCTGAATACGGCAATATTTCCACGATCGGGTTGGTTATATACGGAATAGCCTCTTAGTGTAAAATTGTTGAGTGCAGGATCTACCGTAAGCGTTAACTTAGCCCTGTTTCGGGTAAGCATAATGACGCTGCTTTCAAAGGTGTGCTCTGTGATTCCCGTTCCGTATCCTGCCGTACCGTCTAATGCTATCCGCGCCCAATAGCTTGTTTTTCTGTTTGCCGCGGTTGGCGATTCATCTACAACTAATTTAGGAATAATATCTCCTTCATCTGAACCTATTAAATCATAGTCGTTTTCGAAGTTTGACCAGTCGTATCCGGCAACAAAATGGAGATAACGATTCTTCCCACTCGATATTAGTGTTGCCTCAAATTTTCGATTACCGCTTGCATCAACCTCTCCCAAAATGGCTTTAACCCTTGATATATAGTGATTGTTCTCATCGAAGATCAGTATCATAAGATCTGTTATATTCGAGGCCGTACGTGTCGCCATCTCGATCTCCGGCGACATATTGGTAAAAAAAGAAATCTTTACCTCTTCTCCCTCTTTCAACTCACTGCTGTTCTTCTTATTATCCTCTTTTACGCAAGAGATGATAATAGGCAGACAGACTGCAACTCTAAAAATCAATCTATATAGTTTCATATGATAATAATTTGTTTTTCAATGGTCATATGTAGCTCGCATGATTTTTATTATCATTGAATTTGGCGATTTTGTAAAAATCATGCTCGGTTCATATGATTATAATTTATGGCGTTGTCAGTTTATACATATCATATACGCAACGGACATAAGCTGTGTTATCACTATAGGAAGAGCTCCAGCTACCTCCCAGCACGTTAAAGTTATAGTAGTAGTAACGTTGTGCGCTCCAATACGCCGTGCCTACCAACAAGCTCTTTACGGCAGAGTTCGGGTTATCCTGCAAGGCGTCTATATAAGCTATTTCGGCTCTGGTTGGGATACGCCATCGACCTCCTTTGAGTCGGGTTGGTCCGTAATCCTGCTCATAGTAGTTATAACATCTGTTCTCTGCACTTTCGTGATATCTGGAAATAAGTATAGTCCGATCCAAGTATAATTGTGGTGATACTCCGTTTTGTGAGGCGATGATAAAATCGGGAGAGATAAGACGGTTAGAATTCAAATCTATGCCTGTTCGTGTATTCGATTCACGATTTTGTGCATCCCCGATCAGACAGACTACGGCACTGATTGTGACGTCAGCATTATTTACCAGTGTTGTTATTCTGAACAAGCTGGAGTTATTATGATGAGCCGATAAGTCGAGCGCATCTCCCTGATAATAGTTTTGCCCCCTTATTCCCGGAAAGGCCGTAACATAGCGCGGAGGATACTGTATAACCTTAACGTGCTCCGTTATCTCTCCGTTGGTTACATTAAATTCTATTTCAAGTGGCACGAAATTAACCGGAACGGGGTTATTTATTACCAAGTAGGTTTTGCCGTTCGTCTTTGTTGTTGTCGTTACCGAAGGAAGTGTTGCCGGATGGTTGCCGGTAATTGGCGCTCCGGTAATTTCGTCATAAGTGGTAAAAGTGGCTGTCAGGTTCAGGATCGTTATAGGAGAGCTTGAGATATATTCTATTTCACGAGAAGAGATGTTAGGCATGATAACATCTTTCTCCTTTACAACTAAATATGTTGCTTTCACAACTTGTCCGTCCATATCTGAGCTCGCCGGCCATGGCTTGGGTCTGACAGAACTCACTATATGAACCGGTATGTTCTCCTCGGAGCTCCCCAATTTGGCTATATCTGCAGTAATCTCATATAAAGTATTCCTCTCTACCTTCGTGCTGCCGGCTTCCATCTGATTATTGATCGCAACACTATAATAGTAAGCTGCCTCTATTTGTGGTGTCCCTGTTTTTGTCGATTTAAATATAGCTTTGATGATCAACCGCGTCTCTGAAATAGCTTTATCCTTCCAATCATTTTCATAAGTGTAAAACGGAAGCTCATTCGTATAAAAGACTAGTGTCCCGGTTGTTGTATTTAGGATTTGCCCCATCACCTCGTATCCCGTGTTTTTATATCCTTGAAAACTTAAGTCTGTACTGATAGGTGCTCCCGGAAGTAGAGCCGTCTTATCGACATAGTTTACAATCCGAACTTCGGGAATTCCTATCATCTCAAAATCGGGAACATTCGGCTCTTTTAGAAGAATTCTTATCTTAGATGCAGCCCTTTGCAACACCATCGGTGTCCCGATCGTATAGTTTCCGTCCAAATTGAGTGTCCCTGTACTTACCATTCCGTCCATTAAAAAGTTGGCAGGGATAGATTGATGGTTAAAAGAGGTGGTCGTAATGGTAAGCGCTCGTAAAGCAGATACCGTTGTCGCAACTGCCAATTCACTTCTTGTGAGGCCGTTAACAATCGCATACAAATTATATGTATTCGCTTCCATTTCGCTTTTTCTTGTTAGCGGGACATCGATGCGAACCTTTTTGGTGTATATATCGTCTCCCGCCTCTATCGTTACATACGGATCTTCTACGTACCAATATATACTACCATCTCCCTTGTAGAAGAAGATGTCCAATTTGTCTATCCTATTTTCATTAAGTATCTCCTCTCCCGCTTCCGTGGCCCGACTATAAGCCTCCTCAGAATTGCCGGTACTAATTGTAAACTCCACACTAACGCCAGATGGCTGATAGTTATTAGGAATATTCTCTCGCACACAAGAAGCCATACCCACCAATATAGAGGCGAACAGAGTGCTTAATACGACCTTATTAACTTTCATGTGAATGTGTTTTTTATTTTTGTTCCACTTGTATGATCTTATATCTATTCCCCTGCCCTATATAAGGATTGCCTTGGGCATCTGTTCCCGGTATTAACGGCACCTCTTCTATCCCGTTCTGAAAAACAACAATATAGACCTCTGTCTCTATCGGCACCCCTGTCCATCCGCTAATAATCGGTTTTACGATAAACTCCTTTACACCCTCTCCTGCAACACCCCTTACATCTGAGCCTCCTACAAATTCAAACTCCCCGCCATTATTCAATGTTGCTCTCCATACTGAATTCTCGGGTTCTTTCAAGTTAAATACGAACCTGACGGTCTCTCCGGCTAATATCTTTATTTGCCTTTGATTATAATTCTGTGCTGTTACATCTGTAGAGCCAACATAAACATCGATATCATATCCAAATTCGTCATATTTAATCGATGTCGACTTTATTGTCCATGGAAGAACGTTGAGTGTCGTTCCTATTGGAGCAGACGGATACATATTTACTGTTACCTGATAATTGGTCCCTCTAACGATACTGTAGCGGGAATAGTCCCCATCATTGAATTTTCCTCGTGCTCCTTCATTGTCGTTAAAATTCTGATGATCGAGAACAACACTAACAGGCGAAGATAAAACCCCTGTTGCAGCTATAACTAATGTCATAGCTCCTGTACTTGTAGAGATTGCCGAGCGAAGAAACTCAGGAACATAAAAAACCAGGGTCCCTATTGTCTCCTTTTTGTACTCCTCTTCTGTAAAGATCGCGTTGCCTATTGTTCCCGGATATTTTTTACTTATAGTCATATTACTCCCCGTTGCAGTATAAACATCAGGTTTTGCCGGTACGGTATAGTATTTTGGAACATTTTCCAGATAAACCTCAGTCACACGTTTAAATGTAGGGGTCGCGGGGTCAACATTTTTAAAGATAACTTCGACCTTAGCCATGGAGCGGATTAATTCGACAGAAAGCTCTTGGGGGCTATCTTCTGTAGCGTTAGGACCTACCGTTAGCCCCTCGTAGAATGCAGACATTAAAAAACCGGAAGTCGATGTTGGCACATAGTCGGGATCGTAATTTAGCGTTTTAAATGGTGGTCTCTCCAAGTCTACTATATTCTCTATCTCACCTAGAGCCGACACAAAAGCCGCGCCCCCATTAGTCTCGTTTGCAATATACAGAAAGTCGAATGCGCCGGGCTTCCATTTTATTGCCGTGCTCTTTTGTTCCAAATCGCCTCCCGGAAAAGCTAATTTATTATTATACAAACACTCTCCGCTGTTTGCATTAAATATCAACATCCTGACCTCCGTAACCCTGTCTTCAAATGATACGAGATCCTTATTAACCCGGCTTAATGCCGATACAATATACCCCTTATCATCATCTTTAGGCATATCTTCGGGGATTGCAACTCTTTGACAAGATATCCCGCATACCATTATTATGAGAGACACCAACCCTATACGTACGTTATTTCTCTGTTTCATCTGATAATAATCTCTTTTCTTATGGTCTTATGTAGCTCGCATGAAAAATCTCGCTCAGCTCATAGCCCTAATTATGAACATTCTGATTGCGAATCAACCATCCGTTTACAGTTAATGAAATACTACTGAACTGATTGTTATCCCTTATTCCGTCTATAACGATGTCGTACTTATCCTGACGATCGAGGTACTCCTGCATCGATAGGTTATTATGGGTGTTCTTTCGTATCTCTTCAATTATTTGATTTAAATTTAACCGAAGCAACGGCTCATTGTAGGAGGTCTCTATTACCAAGGTGTTTGTGGAATTTTCCATTAACCTCAATGTATTCAGCTTCACGCTAAATCCGCCGTTGCTGCTATTTTCGCCAAAATAGGTCCTATACTTTATTACTCCTCCCGAGGGATTATTGTTATTATCGTATACTCCGTCCGGCGATTCAACCCATATTTTATAATCCTCATAAAGAAGTGCTCCGTTTGTTTGAACATCATCAAGAGGTAACATTGTAAGTGTTATTGTTTTGGTGTTTTTTATAAGGCTTATTGTTCCAACCTCATTTATCTTCACTGTCGATGCTAAGCGTCCGTAGAATAGATCCGGCAAGTTCTTACTTGTCTCTCCGGCTGTTAATTCTGTCAACTGTAGCTTAAGATCATCCAATTTTATCTCTTTGCGCGCACTGCCTCCTTCTACCGTGTATGCATCGGTATATACTCCCGACCATGCGACAAACGAGTAATCCTTGCCCGGCAAAGGAACCTCCATTCCGTATGTACCGGAGAAAGGACCGCTTGCGTCTTGAAATTCTTCGACAAAATTCCCCTCTTCGTCAAAAACATATAGATTCATTTTGGTCACCTCCTCCGAAAACAGGTCGGTATACCTTAAGTTGTAGTCATATACAAAATAAATCCTGTATGGTTTACAGTCATCTAAATTCTCATATATACAACTATTCAGCATTAATGAGAAGCCCCCTAATAGGTATAAACCGCATTTCTTAATGAACCTGTTCATAGTTATGATGTTGTTGTTATTTGTCTTTGTCTGAGTAAAACTCTAAGGGTCGGCAGATATTCTTGCCAACCCTTATGTTTAATCAATCGTGCTATTGTAAGACAACACTTTGTGTGCGAACAAACCAAGGCAACACGGTTAATTTTGCAGAGATATAAGCCGTTGTCTTATCATCCGGACCAGGTGTCGGGCCGGGACCAGGGTCGGGACCAGGCTCCGGAGTCGGAACGATCATCGGCCTCCCAGGGCCCGACACAGATTCAAGATTTAGTTTATAAATATTATTCCGAACAACCCCATATCGCCCATAGGCCATATTTCTAGGTTCCTGTGAATTATCGAAGTGACGAATCAATATGTCGTAATAGTTTACTCCTTGATGGAAATAGTACAGATAGCTGTCACCCGTCCATTTTATATCGAAAGCTCCTAATGCAATTTTATTATTGATAAATGTTTCGCTATAAATTTCTGTGCCGACAAAGCCCGAAAGGCCGGCAAGATCTTGATAAAAACCAACGAGATGGCCCTTAAAGCCAACCGGAACGCCGTTAATTTCGGCATTATTCCCAAGAACAGCCTCTTCAACGGCCTGTTTTAATAATGCTTTAAACTCCGTCACAGAGAACGCCATTCCATTATAACGGAACCAACTTTCTCCAAGGTTAATATCTTTTGGAGCAAAATTCAATCGTACAATAGCCGTCGTTGTAACCTGCGTATACTGTCCTTCTGCCTCCATCGTGTTTTCCAACACATAAATCCCGTTGGCATCATTATAGCCTATCGATACGAAATTGGCTCCATCGGCATTTGTAGCATAATTGAACTCCTTTCTTAAGTCTGCTGCCGACAAATCCTTAATATCTTTTGTATAGTTCGGATCTTTTGCATATCGGTTATAGCGAGCTGTTGCTTCTGTTTCCATTGTCGTTCCGCCAACAATATTAGCAATTTCTCTAACCCAAAACATTTTCTTATTTGTTACATTAGGAAGCCACGAAATGGTGGTTCCTATCTGAGCTCCCGGAACATTACAAACAAGATTTGTTCCGGCATTTATTCCTACAAATATCTTGGCAACAGCGCGGTCGACATTAATAGAAATAGGGGATGCTTCTGCTTTAGCTGCATCTGAATTAGCTGAAAAATTTGCCTTTAAGATTTTTTTAAACCCATCTGCATTGGTCATTAAAACTCCTCCGCTTGTAAGTGCTGCAGGCGTTGTCTCTACTGCTACTTTAGTTTTAGCCATTGTCCCGGAGCCTTCTACGGTTGCTTCTAAAAGAGCCGTTGTCGGGTTTATAAATACCCCTATACTATAATCGGCAACTTCAATCTCTCTTCCTTTGCTTGTAAAGTTGCTTACCGTAGCCGATGCTCCCGAAACATCTTCTCCTGTAATAGCTCCCGTTCCATTTGTTGTGGCCTTTAAATCAAATGCATACTTTACTGCTCCGGTAGAGGTATACAAAACAACCCGAACCTTGTTAATGGTTTGTTCGTTTACTGTTCCCACATAGGAGTCTTTGTGATCTGCGTCGCCAATATTGGTCACATCTGCCTTGGTATCATGGTTTGAAGGCAAAGCAATAGAGAAGGCAACATATGCCCTATCTTCGATAGANCCCGTTTTTGGATTATTGTCTTTACTACACGCCCCAAAAGCCATCATCGCAGCAATTCCTAATAGTAAAAAATTCCTAATTTTCATTTTGTTAAATTTATTGTTATAAAAAGTTGTTTTATTCCGGCACCATCCTGTCGATTTTGAGAAACTCTTCTTTGCAATTTCCCCCGTATATCTCGTAATATCTGCTAGATACAGCTTCGCTTTTATTCTATATTTCCCCTGTCGACATTGCGATTAGCCGGTTCGCAAATGTATCTGTATAATAAAAACCAAATGCCTCTAACTCCAAGAAAATGGTCTTAATCCAAACATATTTGGTCTTGAAAATTGTTTTCTTGCTCTGTTTACTGTAATAAAGAGCATCACAAATCTCTCTGCCTATTTATATCCTCTTTTCTGATTTGAGATGGAGTTGCTCCTATATGAATTCTACAAAAGTCATAGAATTGTTGCGGGTTGGAAAACCCATTGTTGTGAGCTATCTCTTTGTTAGTCTTTTTGTTTTCACTAATTTCGCGCCGGATCCTCTTTATTTTTTGTCCTATTATCCACTGATACGGAGATATTCCAAATACATTCTTGAATTTAACGGAGAGTTGCCCTTGAGTCATATGCATTGCTCCTGCTAGCTCTTTTACGGTTTTATATCGAGAATAATTTTGTTTGATAAATTCAGCGAAGAAAACGTCGGGACTCACAATGGCGTGAAAGAAAGCCTTTATCTCCTCTTGAGAATATTGTGTGCTCAATAAGAATAAAAATTCGTTAATTTTTATATTAAACAATCTGCTCTCATTCAATCCGTCTTCTATATACTCTGTTAATATTGACGCGTAAGAATGAATGTGCTTATTTGCTTTGAGAGAGATTAGCTTCTCGACAGAGTTTCTATCTTCCGGATTATCCGTCACGCATCTGAAAGGAGCGTCATTTTGCTTCTCGATCTTTATAATGCCGGCGATATCGGCAAGCGACTCAGGATGTATAATTAATAATTGTAATCTATCTAAAGTACACCATTCTATTATAAATCCCCTAGGAACAAAAAAGAATTCACCTATCCCGATTGTTTGAAGCGGGTGGGAGTTAAGCCGTATCTTGGCTTCTCCCTCAAGAATAAATATTATGGCGTTCCTTTTTTGCTCCTCAACCTCTCTCTTATTGGCTCTATATCTCTTTATTTCTATCAGCCTGTTTTGCTCTAATTCATACGTAAATCTGTCTCCCATACTCATATCTCCTCATATAATGCCCAGCCCATACAAGCATGCGCACTATCCCTTTCTATCGATTCACCTCTAATAGCGATACGTAACGTTGTATTGTTATTTTTGTTAGTCGCTATTTAGAAACGCGACCAATATACAAACATATTTGCTTTATTAAAAACAAGAACCTTCTATTCCATTAATTTGGTCTTAATTCGTAAAAAAAGGGTCTGAAATATCTCATTTTATATTGCGTGCGTTACATTTTTTATCTTTGATTGTCATTATTGCAGAGATGGACAAAAACAGGTTTAAAACGGAAGTTCTCCCCCTTCGCGGACGATTGTTTGGTTATGCCTCTCGTATGCTTGGCAATTCCGATGATGCCGAAGATATTGTTCAGGAGGTGCTTTTGAAATTATGGTTTATGCGCAGTGAATTGTACAGATATAATAGTGTGGCGGCTCTCTCTTATATGATAACAAAGAATCTCTCACTGAATCATCTAAAAACAGCACGCCGCAAACGCGAAAAACTTCCGGAGATATCTGTTTCAAGAGAGGATCCGCCTCCCGATTTGCAATTACAGGAGAAAGAGAGCCTCCGGAATGTAATGTCCATAATAGATAAACTCCCCGGCTTGCAACAAGCGGTTATTAAGATGAGGCATCTAGAAGGAATGGAGATTGCTGAGATTGCTCAGCTTATAGGAAGCACCCCGGAAGCAGTACGGATGAGTTTGTCTCGAGCACGGAAACGAATAAAAGAGCTTTTTTTTGAAATGCGTTGATGACCACCGACGTATCGGATTTATAAGATTATGATGAAACAAAATAAAATAGAGCATCTCAAAGTATTGATTGATCGCTTTTTCGATGGGAACACCTCTAACGAAGAAGAGCGAGAACTCTCTATCCTTCTTTCGGAAGAGGAGCTTCCGCCGGAGTTGATGTCATATAAATCGCTCTTTGCATATTTTGAGACCGATTTGGAACAAGAGCTCTGCAAAATTAAAATAAGCAGCGATATTTCAGACTCAGAGTTTATCGAAATAACAAAAATTTCACATAAAGAGGTTAAGTTGCGCCGTCGGCTCTTCTCTAATCCTGGCATACGCAAGCGTCTATTGTTTAGTGGAGTAGCCGCCCTTCTATTTGTCTTTCTATCTGTAACAGCATATCATATTATAGCCGACAACAGTAATGATTTTGACCCTTACGAAGGGAGTTTTATTGTCAAAAACGGAGTAAAAATAACCGACCTTAGCCAAATTCGTCCCGAATTAGAGGCAACAATGGAGCAGGTACTATACAAAGAGCAACAGGCCGAGATAGAGTTTTTACGAATGGAGTATGAACAACAATCCAGATATCTCGATTTTATAAACAGCTTCCCGAAGGGATCCGCCCGGGAGGAGGTAATAAAAACATTTGAACAAATTAATCGTTAAAGATAGAAGAATATGAAGAAAATTATTACTATTGCACTATTCCTTTTTATAAGCAGTTTTATTACATGCCTTTCTGCTCAAGAAAACATTAAAGCCCTTATAAAAAGGTGTGAAAATATTAGCTCTGTTGACATGTCTTACATTATAAATAAAGATCCTGAGACGAAGAAGATTCAGAACAACATCACTACAATTACGATAAAAAATGATGCTAACTTGGTAAAAGATTTTATCGCCGCCTTCGAAAAAGATAAAGATAATGCTTACTCTGTAAGCGGATCTGTCAAAAATGGAGTATCGATACCTTCCAATTATAAGTTTTCCAACGGCAAAGACAACTATATCTCATGTACAATGGCTATTTCCGAAGACAATACCAGTGCCTCCATTTCTTATCGCGAGAGCCCCAATAAGCCGAATAATATCTCTGTGTTTCTCAACGGCGAATTTTTCAACGGCGCTACATGGGATGTAAGACAGCCCGATTTTGACAATTTCTCAAGAATGATAAGAGAAATAGATAGCTCTGCAACAAAAGTTATTAGAGAAAGAACCGGTGTAATTCAGATGAATAACAGCCAAGAAAAAAACAAGCTCGATCAGGATGTCCTTCAGCTTGATATTGCGATTGAATGTCTCCAACTGAGCGGGAGTGGGACAGGAGTCCATGTAGAGAAAAGAGAGCCGATTTCGAGACAAGAGCCGTTGATCTAACTTCAATGAACGAAAGAGTTAAAAGTGAATTCAAATATTATAATAGATGAATAGTTCTCGTGGTTTGTGTTAGATAGTTATCATGGCTTGTCCGGCAATATCGTAAATATATTGCCGGGCATTTTTTATTGCCCGCTCTTTTATTGGTTCAATTTGTGATATCGAAAAGAGCCTCTCTACTCCTACCCGTTCAAGCTCTTTCTCTGTCAAGAGGCTTTCGCCACAAATAACCCAAAGTCGCTTCCCATATTTTGCACAGATAGCACACACGCCATCTAAGAGTTTGCCCGAAAGGCTTTGTCCGTCCACCCTGCCCTCTCCGGTAATTACAAGATCTGCCTGCTCTATCTCTCTCTCCACGTTGAGCATCTCAAACAGAATCTTCCATCCTTGCATCAACTCCGCCGCCAGAAACGCAGCAAAAGCAAAACCAATTCCTCCGGCTGCTCCTGCTCCGGTCATCGTAGAATAATCTCTGCCTAAAAACCTCTTTGCCACTCCGGCAAAATGGGTTACACCGGCTTCCAATTCTTCTACAATTGCTTGTGTTGCCCCTTTTTGGGGCCCATAGACTCTCGTCGCACCATATATTCCAGTTAGAGGATTGATTACATCGCTTGCTACCGTTATTTTGAGATTCGTTAAAGATGTTTCGCACAAAGAGCTATCTATACTGTTAATTTTTATAAGGTCCTCACCCCTTATGACCTCTCCCCATCTTATAATCTCTCCCATCCTGTCAAAAAAGCGATACCCCAATGCCTGAAGCATTCCCACCCCACAATCATTCGTTGCGCTACCTCCTATCCCTACCATGACTTCGTCTATTCCCATATCGACAATAGCCTTTATAACAACTCCCAAACCATAGCTGCTTGTATATAGGGGATTTCTCTCTTCCTTCGTCAATAGAGTTAGCCCTGTAGACTGCGCCATTTCGCAAATAGCCCTTTTGCCTATAATAAGTACTGGAACCTCAATGCTCCTTCCTAGCGGGTCTATTGTTTTCACCATAACCTTTTTACTTTCGCCAATGCTTTCCAAGGCGTCGATAGTCCCGTCTCCTCCGTCGGCAAGGGGAATAGAGAGTACATTGACCTCCCTTTTGCTGTCTGTTAACCCCTCTGCAATTACAGAGGCGGCCTCTTTTGCCGAGAGACTATCTTTAAACTTATCCATCACAACTACTATTTTCATATGATTATAATTTATTTTCAGCAGTCATATGTAGCTCGCATGATTTTTATGTCAAGCGGTCTGTTTGAGCTCACTTACGCTTGGTTCATACGGCAACAATCTATTTATATGCCTGCTTTTTATATTGCACTTTTAGCTTTGTTTTACCTTTTTTTGCCCCTCTAAGTATTATTTCAAAATTTATCTCTTAAATTTGTACAATTCGATCAACCATAAATTTAATAATAAAATGAAAAAAAACTGTTTATTAATTCTATTAACAACCATTCTTGCCATCTCCCCAGTTAGAGCAGAAGAAGGAATGTGGCTGCTTCCTCTTATAGAGAAGCTAAATATCAAAAACATGCAAGCTCTCGGCTTCAAACTTTCTGCGCAAGATGTCTATGACATCAATAATGCAAGCCTTAAAGATGCTATTGTAAGCATTGGCGGCTGTACCGCCGAGGTCATATCTTCTCAGGGGCTGCTACTTACAAATCACCATTGCGGTTATGGACATATCCAAAGACTTAGTACCGTTGAGCACGACTATCTCAAAGACGGATATTGGGCAATGAATCGCCAGCAAGAGCTTCCTGCCGTAGGTATGACGGCAACATTCCTCGACAGCTTTACAGAGGTTACGGCAGAGGTCGAAGCAGCAATGAAGAGTATCAAAAGAGGGGTGAGCGAGGCCGATCATCTCAGAACGGTTACTAATCAGATTGCAGAAAACGCTATTAAAGGCAAGCAATTTATGACCGCCCGTGTTGTGCCTATGTATGGCGGCAATGCATATTATCTTGTCGTTTCAAAGACTTATACCGATGTCAGATTCGTTGGCGCACCGCCTTCGTCTATCGGTAAATATGGAGCCGACACCGACAACTGGATATGGCCGAGACATACGGGAGACTTCTCTATATTCCGCATCTATGCAGATGAGAATAACAATCCTGCGGCATACTCTCCAAACAACCGTCCATACCAGCCAAAGAAACACCTTACCGTTTCTATTAAAGGCGTTAAGGAAAATGACTTTGCAATGGTTATAGGTTATCCGGGAAGAACTAACAGATTTATGACCTCTTCGGAGGTTGCTGAAACCCGCGACCTAAATAACGCTATTCCTATCTATGTAAGGGGTGTTCGTCAGGACGTCCTTATGGCCGATATGGAATCGAGCCCTAAGATTCGCCTTCAATATGCAAGCAAATACTCCGGATCGTCTAATTTTTGGAAAAAAGCTACCGGAATGAATGAGACTTTCGCAAGATTAAATGTTCAGAGCCGTCTTGCTAATGATGAAAAAGAGTTTATGGCTTGGGTTAATCAGAGTCCTGCCAGAATTCAAAAATATGGAACAGCTATCCAAACCATTAAGGATGCCGTTGAAAAGAGAGCAGATTTGACATATCATCGTCTCTATCTTGCAGAAGCTCTTTCGAATATTGAGCTTACGAATCACGCAAATTCGTATGCCGCTTATACCGAGGCCCTTGCCAAGGGAGACAAGGCTGCTGCCGATAATCAGCTTCAGCGCCTTAAGGGCAGACAGGAGAGTTTTTATACCAATTACTCGCTTCCTACCGATATAAAAGTTGCAAAAACATTGATTAAGTTATATAAAGACAAAGTTTCCGCAGCAAATAGGCCGTCGTTCTATGCCACAATCGATAGCGATTTCAATGGAAATATCGACGCTTTTGTAGATGACCTCTACGCAAAGTCGATATTCACAGATCAGAATAAGTTAAATAATGCTCTAGAAAATAATCCGCAATCATTACTGAATGACCCTGCTTTGATTGTTGGCCAGAGCATCGCTCAAAAACTTCCTCCTATTATGGCTCAGATTGCAGAGATAAACAAAGATGTTGCTGATGCACAAAAAGCCTATATAGCAGGACAACTTGAAATGCGCCCGGATAGACCTATGTATCCAGATGCAAACTCGACCATGAGGATGACCTACGGACAGGTTCTTACATACAATCCTAAGGATGCCGTTACATACGACTATGTAACTACCCTCAAGGGTGTTATGGAGAAAGAGGATCCTACCAACTGGGAGTTTGAAGTTCCAGAAAAACTTAAAGAGTTATACAGGAATAAGGATTACGGACAATATGCAATGGCCAACGGAGAGATGCCTGTGTGCTTTATCTTTAACGGAGACATCACCGGTGGAAATTCAGGGAGCCCGGTTCTTAATGATAAAGGAGAGCTTATCGGTGCGGCATTTGACGGAAATTGGGAGGCTATGAGCGGCGATATTATCTTTGAGCCCACCTACCAGAGGTGTATTAATGTAGATGTTAGATATATTCTCTTTATAATCGAGAAATATGGAAACGCCAAGCACCTTATAGATGAGATGACAATAGCGCGATAGTTTTATCTATTCGCCACGCAAGACTATTTGTGAAGAGCTCTTAAATATTAGACATATTTTGGGGCTCTTTCTATTGTGAGCCCGCCTATTCCCTCATTTTTCCCCCTTTACCTTTTGGGACTCAAAATATTTTTATAAATTGCATAAAATATCACTAATATGGCATGTCTATACTCCTCCTTTTTATTTGGAACACGATTTGGATTTTCAAAGAAAATATCTTGTTTAACCGTTCTGTTTATAGCTGCTTCCTCTTTCTGTTTTGCCCAAAAATTGCCTAAGTTCGGCGAGGCCTCTCAAGAAGAGCTGGAGATGGTTCGCTATAAAAACGACACCGCAGCTTCGGCCGTTGTGTTGTATGAAGAGATGGATTCTCGTTACGAGTATGACCCCCAGAACCTGTTTAGAGTAGTAAACCGCTATTTTGTGCGAATAAAGATTCTGACAAACGAAGGGCTAAGCCAGGCAGATCAATCTGTTTCTACTTATATTGGAAGTAACCGATCAAATAGCGAAACCATCTCCGGCCTTTCGGGATATACTTACAATTTAGAGGGTGGCAAAATCGAGAGGATTCGGCTTTCTAAAGAACATATCTTTGAAGAGAAAACATCGGAAAATCTTAGCCGCACTAAATTTGCTTTTCAATCTGTCAAACCGGGTTCTGTTATCGAATATAGATATGAGCTCTCCTCTCCACACTATTCACAATTGGACGACTATTTTTTTCAACGCTCCATTCCTGTACAATATAGTCGGTATTATCTAAAGATCCCCGAATACTTCCAATTCAGCAGGGAGAGCAAAGGAATGGAATCTGTCTCTCTAAATACAGCACAAGAAAATCAGACAATATCTATTAACGGGAATCATCTCTCTTTTACCGCCAATACTTACGATTTTTTTGCGACAAACCTACCCGGTCTTAAAGACGAAGATTACATCTGGAATCTCCGCGATTATCTCACCCGAGTAACATTTGAGCTACATAGTATTATTATTCCTGAAGCATCGATCTATCAAACTTATTCCAATACTTGGGCTACGGTAGATGAGAAACTACTGGAACACAGTAATTTCGGCAAGCAGTTGAATCATAAATTCTTCAAAGAGGAGTTGGCCTCTCTCTTTACATCCGAGATGACTAACTCCGACAAGGTGAGAGCCATATATAATATGGTAAAAACAAAAGTTAAGTGGAATGATAAAAATAACTTTTGGATAGACAATCCAAGAGATGCTCTCAGAAAAGGGCTAGGCAGCAGCGCCGAAATTAATGCAATACTTATCTCTGCCCTTCGCGAAGCGGGATTTAATGCCTACCCCGTAGCAATGAGCCGAAGAAATATCGGCCGCATCCCCCTTACCCATCCGACTATAGATAATTTCAACTATTTTATCGCCGCCGTTGATCTCGACGATAACCCGGTTTATATGGACGCCTCCTCCAAGTATGGTGATCTAAACGTAATGTCTTCTTCTTGTCTCTCCGATTTTGCCAGAAGTATCCGAGGAAAAAACATCTCTTCATGGATCGATTTAACAAAAATATCCAAAGGAACAGCAACAACCGCTATGATTGCAAGATTCAATGAGCAGGGAATTCTCTCCGGTAATATACAAGAAGCGATTGGTAATCAAACCGGATATGCTCTCCGCAATACCTATGCACAAAGTGCAAACGAACAGGAATTTATTGACAAACTTGCCTCTTCTCAAAATATAGAGGTCTCGTCACACGAAATACAAAATGTAGAAGATCCGGGAAAAGCGGTGTTATTGGCATATGAGTTTACCAAAAAAAGTGTTATGGCGGAAGGCGATTATATATACTTCAATCCGCTCATCATTCCTCTGTTTAGCGAAAATCCGTTTAAGGAAGAAGATAGAAAATTACCGGTTGAATTTTCATATCCATACGATCATAGAATCACTGTTTTTATCGAGATCCCTGACGGCTATCAGGTTGATGAGTTGCCAAAATCGTCGAGGATTTCTCTTGGAGAAGACAATAAAGCCACATACCAATATCTTATCGCTGAAGATAAAGACAATCATCGTATATCCATGTCAGTCCGCTTTACTCTCAACGATGTAATCTATGTGCAAAAAGACTATCCTCTTTTGCGGGACTTCTTTTTGCACCTTGTCACCAGCAATAATGAACAAGTCGTCCTTAAAAAAATTAATTGATGATAAAATTCGGTCTGAAAATTATTCCTTCCCTCTTTCTGTTTATTTGCGCTGAGACGCTCTTTGCGCAAGAGTATCTTGTCACCGCTATTCCCGAGGATTTGAAAAAGGGAGCCAATGCTATAATACGTTTTGAGGAGAACAATTTTTCTCAATCCGATTTAAATAACGCAACAGAAAAAATTACCCGTGTAATTACGGTTTTTAATGATAATGGCAGAGAATTGGCCTCCTTTATTGCTTCTCAGAGCAGATTTTTTGAGTTGAGAAGTTTTTCGGGAGAAATTTATTTGGAATCCGGTAAGGTTTTTAAAAAAATCGGTAAGAGCGATCTGTCTACATCGGCATACTCCTCAGACTTAGCCAACGACGATTTCTACAGTTATTATACTCCAACCGCCCCCTCTTACCCCTTTACCGTAAAATATACCTACGAAGTAAAGTGGAAAAACGGTCTGGCATATTATCCAACATTTGCCCCTGTTCCCGGTTTTGATTGTGCGGTAGAGAAATCTATCCAAACGATTCAGATTCCGGCGACAATGTCTGCGAGATTCAAAGGCAACAACTTGGCAGAACCACCGACGAGAGGGCTCATAGCAAAAGATTCTGTGTATACATTTTCCTGTACAAATTTCAAGGCAATCTCTTACGAACCGATGGCTCCCTCCTTTTCATTGCTGACGCCGGTTATATTTGCTGCTCCTACCAATTTTTCGTTCGATAAGATATCTGGAGATCTGCGTTCGTGGCAAGGTGTCGGCGAGTTTCTCTCAAAATTGCAAGAGCAGAGAACCACATTGCCGCCTGAAACCGTAACGAAATTAAAGGCAATGACAGACTCGGCAAAAGATGATCGGGAAAAAATTGCCATCTTATACGATTATCTCCAAAAAAACACCCGATATGTAAGCATTCAACTCGGAATTGGTGGTTGGCAGCCCATATCGGCACAGCAGGTTGATAAGACCGGCTTTGGTGACTGTAAGGCTCTCGTTAACTATATGAAAGCTCTGTTGTCTGCTGTCGACATTGACTCCGATTATGCAATAATCAATACCGATAAAAAAAGAATGTTCTCCGACTTCAGCTCGCTAAATCAAGCCAACCACGTTGTCCTATTAGTTCCGGTTAAGGGCGATTCTATCTGGCTTGAGTGTACCAGTCGCGACCTGCCGTACGGATATATACACAGCGATATGGCCGGTCATGACGTTCTTCTAGTAAAGGATAAACAAAGCGCTTTGCGTAGAGTCCCGGATATTCCTGACACCCACCATACAGAGACCAATATAATCTCCATGAAGTTGCACCCCGATGCAAATATTACCTCCTCCGTCAAAAATATCTATACAAATCATAAGACCGAAAATGTTTTGAGATTTGTTTTATATAAACCGCAAAATGAGAGGATAAATGATTTGGCCGCAAATCTATCTGTTAATAAGGCGCAAATAAGCAATATTAAGACAGATTATTCAAAATCGGAACAACCGAAGGTTACAATTTCATTCGATATGGCAGCCGAAAAATATGCAACGATTACCGGCAGCCGGATGTTTGTCTCAACGAATCCGTTCCGCAATCGGTGGAGTCGAAGTTTTTCCGCCACATCCAGAAAATTACCCCTCCATATACAAACAACTATTAATCAAACCGATTCTATCCGCATTGACCTGCCGGATGGATACTTAATAGAATCAATGCCTCAATCGTCATTTATCGTCTCAAAATTCGGGAACTTCTCTTCTCACATAGAAAATTCGGGAAATAGCCTTCTCCTCATACAAAAATTATCCGTTCCAAAAGGCGAATATCCTGTTGAATCGTATCAGGAGATAAAGGATTTCTTTCAAAAAGTGGATTCAGCGCTATCGGGAAGGCTTGTTCTTAAAAAAGAGTGATTGAGTTCCCATCCGAAATAGTTACTTTTGTTCCCTCTTTTAATTTGCTAACCATACATAATATTGTGGCCTAAGCGATATGTAATATATTAAAACCATATAAGAAACTGTGAACATAAAAAATATCGAAGATATCCTAAGGGGCGTTATCCATCCGGCAAAGGATAATGACATTATCTCTCTGGGAATGGTAGAGGGAATAAAGATTTCAGATAACGAAATACGCTTCAGGCTAATATTTCCAACGCCTGACCCACTATCTTCTACTATTAAAAAATCTTGCGAGGATGCCCTCAGGCGTAATATGCCCGATGGTAACTTTAAAATATCGATAATGGAGTTGGTTCGCAAGCAGGAACCTGCCAAAAACAAAAAGCCGGAGCTGGGAAAAGAGGCTCTTGCCGAAGTAAGGCATATAATTGCCGTCGCCTCCGGCAAGGGTGGGGTAGGAAAATCTACCGTAGCGGTGAATCTGGCTGTAGCGCTCTCGAAACTCGGATATAAAGTGGGGCTTGCAGATGCGGATGTTTATGGCCCTTCGGTTCCAAAGATGACGGCTACAGAAGATGCCGCGCCGATTGTAGAAGATATCGACGGCAAAGAGATGATCCTGCCGATTGTAAAGTTTGGAATAAAGTGGATGTCCATTGGTTACTTTGCCCGTCCGGAACAACCTCTGATCTGGCGCGGCCCGATGGCAAGCAATGCTCTAAAGCAGATGATCCTACAAGTGTTCTGGGGAGAGCTTGATTACCTTGTCGTAGATCTTCCTCCCGGAACGGGAGATATTCACATCTCGCTTATAAGCGAAATTCCTCTCTCGGGAGCCATAATAGTAACTACGCCTCAGGCAGTAGCCCTCTCCGATGCAGAGAAGGGAGCAAATATGTTCCGAAATAAAGATCTCAACACACCTATCCTCGGCATAGTTGAAAATATGTCGTGGTTTACTCCGGCAGAGCTCCCCGATAATAGATACTATATCTTTGGGAAAAATGGCGGCAGGGAGATGGCAGAAAAGCTAAAACTTAGATTGCTTGCTCAGATACCAATCGTTCAAAGCATCCGCGAAAGCGGAGATGACGGCATCCCTGTTCTGCTCCAAAATAGAAGTGATGCCCTAAGCTACAATGGTGCTGAATTTGTTGAACTTGCCAAAGATGTCTCCGAAATTTTACAACACAAAGTCCGCTCAAATCTATAATCTGCATAAAAATTTAGATTGGCTACGGCTCGGCATCCTTAAGAATGCTTGATTTGCTTCACAATACTTTGTTAAAACTGCTGCAACACCCTTATTCTATCTTCGATAGGCGGGTGGGTAGCAAAAAGTCGTTGAAATAACGATCTTCTCTTCTTTTTCTTGCCGGTATGTTCAATGAACATCTGAGCCACATCCTCTCTTGTTACCGCCTCTATATACGGATCTCCCGATATCTTTTGCAGAGCGGATGCCAGTGCTTGCGGATTTTTTGTCATCTCGGCAGCTCCTGCATCGGCCATATACTCCCGCTTTCGGGATATTGCAAAGCGCATAAGCGTAGCAAGGATATATCCAATCGCTGCGACAACCAATGCTACTAATATCATTACACCAGCTCCTCCCTTATTATTATTATTATTGCTGCTTCTGCGCGGAGCATAGAGCAGTGAACGGAAGAGCATTTCGGAGATAAAAGCAAAGATTCCGACAAAAACAATCGACACTATTAGCAACCGCACATCGTTATTGCGGATATGCGTTAACTCGTGCGCAATAACCCCTTCTAACTCTTCGTCATCGAGCTTGTTGATTATTCCGCGCGATAAGGTCACGGTATATGTGTTTTTATCTATCCCGCTGGCAAAGGCATTCAGAGAATTATCTTCTATTACCCCAATTTTAGGCATCGGCATCCCGATAGTCATACAGAGATTTTCAACTAAATTGTATATTCTCTTATTCTCCTTTCTGCTTAACGTGTGAGAAGATGTTGCCGACCGTATCATGGCCGTATTTGAAAAGTATGCTATTAGAAACCAGATCACACAACCTCCGAGTACCCACGGAAATACAGACAAAAACATCTCGTTCGTCATTCCCAATATCCCCATCGGTTCCGAATAATATTCGGCTCCGGAATATTCGGACGAGAAATCGGAACTAGAGAAAAAGAGCAACATAAAAAGGAATAGCCAAGTCAATCCAAGCAGCAGCAATGGAAACATAATCAATAAGATGGTGGAACGAAGATTATTCCTCCTTCTCTGTGTCTGGATACCTACATACGTCATCTGTCGCTAAAATTTTATCTCCGGAGCCTTGTCTAGTGTATCTCTCTGTTTTTCACCTACATCAAACATTGTTTCACGACGGAAACCGAACATTCCTGCCACTATATTGGCCGGAAATACCTCTACTGCGTTGTTGTACTCTTTGGTAGCCGAGTTGAAATATCGGCGTACCGCAGCCAGCTTGTTCTCTATGTCGGAAATCTCCTCCTGCAGTTGCATAAAATTCTGATTCGCCTTTAGGTCGGGATAAGCCTCTACCGTAACCCTAAGCCCCGATAAGACCGAAGAGAGGTGATTTTCGGCAGCAATTTTCTCGTCTATCGTCTTTGCCGATACTGCGGCAGAACGGGCAGCGGTTAGATCGACTAATGTTTGATTCTCGTGTTTCATGTAGCCCCTTACAGCCTCAACCAGCTGAGGAATAAGATCGTGGCGCTGCTTCAACTGCACATCTATATCTGCAAAAGCGTTTTCGCGTGTATTCCTGTACTTTACCAATCTATTATAAAGCGATATCATAAATATCACCAATAACAGTGCAATTACTCCAATAATAATTCCGGTCATAATATTCTCTTTTATTTTTGTTTATTTAACATAACTTTTCTTGTCGCCTCTTTTGCTTTTGCGCTCGCGTCGTCTTCCGATTCGCTATTACAACGCTCTTTACTTATCGTTGTGGAACAGAGCTATCCGTCATTGCGATGCCGTACTCTCTAAAAATAGCTCTTTCATCTGCACTTCGTCTATCTTCGATGGAGCATCTAGCATCATATCGCGGCCTGCATTATTTTTTGGAAAAGCTATAAAGTCGCGGATTGTCTCTTCTCCTCCGAACAAGGCGCAGAAACGGTCAAATCCAAAAGCTATGCCACCGTGAGGAGGCGCGCCATATTTAAAGGCGTTGATTATAAATCCGAATTTATATTCGGCATCTTCGGCCGAGAAGCCAAGTACCTCGAACATCCTCTTCTGAATAGCAGAGTCGTGGATCCTTATCGAGCCTCCGCCAATCTCAGTTCCGTTTAGAACAAAGTCGTAGGCATTGGCCGATACAGATGCGAGCTCTTCCTGCTTGTTGCTGTAGAACTTCTCCATATCTTCGGGTTTGGGAGAGGTGAAGGGGTGGTGCATCGCGTAAAAGCGCTGCGTCTCTTCGTCCCATTCCAAAAGCGGGAAGTCGTAAACCCATAGCGGTGCAAAAACGCTCTTGTTACGAAGGCCGAGCCTATTGCCCATCTCTATGCGCAAAGTTCCCAAAGCATTGCGTGTGCTCTGCTTGGTTCCGGCAAGAATCAGTATCAGGTCGCCTGTTTTGGCCCCCATCTTATCGGCGATAACTTTAAGGTCGCCCTCGCTAAAGAACTTATCTACCGACGACTTTATACCATCTTCGCCAACCCTTATATATACAAGTCCTTTGGCCCCTATCTGCGGTCTTTTAACCCATTCGGTCAACTCGTCTATCTGTTTTCTGGTATAGTCCGCAGCCCCTTCCACACAAATTCCTCCTATATACTCTACCGAATCGAACACGACAAAATCGTGTCCTTTAGCCTCTTTGGTTATATCGCATAATTTCATTTCGAATCTGATATCTGGCTTATCGGAGCCGTAAAACTCCATCGCATCTGCAAACGACATCCTCGGAAAAGCCTCTTTAAACTCTATTCCCAAAACCTCTTTAAAGAGAGCCTTACACATCCCTTCGAATGTATTCAGAACATCATCCCTCTCCACAAACGACATCTCGCAGTCTATCTGTGTAAACTCCGGCTGCCTGTCGGCTCTAAGGTCCTCATCTCTGAAGCAACGCACAATCTGGAAATATTTATCGTACCCCGCAACCATCAGTAACTGCTTAAATTGTTGCGGGCTTTGAGGAAGAGCGTAAAACTCTCCGGGGTTCATCCTCGACGGAACGACAAAATCCCGCGCCCCCTCCGGTGTCGATTTTATAAGCACCGGTGTCTCAACCTCTATAAATCCAACTCCGTCGAGATACTTTCGAACCTCCTGTGCCATTTTGTGCCTGAGCATAAGCGCCCGTTTAAGCGGATTACGTCTAAGATCGATATATCTGTATTTTGCGCGTATCTCCTCCCCTCCGTCTGTCTCATCCTCAATTGTAAAGGGAGGGGTAACGGAGGCATTCAATATCTTTATCCCGCAAAGTCTCACCTCAATTTCACCCGTTGCAAGTTTGTCGTTTTTACTACTCCTCTCTGCAACAGCCCCTTTAGCCTGTATAACAAACTCCCTCCCAAGTTTCTCGGCAGCTCCGTTCAACTCTGCCGACCCGCTCTCATCTACGGTAAGCTGGGTTATACCGTACCTATCCCTAAGGTCGATAAAGGTCATTCCCCCCATCTTCCTTACCCGTTGTACCCATCCGGCAAGTGTAACCTGCACTCCGGCATCTTTCAATCTAAGCTCTCCGCAACTATGTGTTCTATACATATATCTACTATATCTTCTACTCTACTATTATCTACTATTTATTGGGCATATATTTCTTCGCCTCCGCCATCTCTTTCTTCATGTTGGCAATCCTGTTTGCATCCGACGGGTGGGTGCTGAAAAAGTCACTACCCGAAGCCCCCTTTCCCTGACTCATAGTCTCCCAGAAGGCCGGAACAGCCTCTATATTATAGCCCGCCATCGCCATAAATATCATTCCAAGTTTGTCGGCCTCATATTCGTGCTTTCTCGAATAGGGCAAAACAAGTCCGTATTGGGCACCTAATCCGAAGGCGACATCAAAAATCGCCTGATTTTTACTGCTTTTTGCCCCTATCACTTCAGAGGCAATCTCACCAACCATCCCCGTTACTGCCTGCTGGCTCATCCTCTCGTTACCATGCTTCGCTATAGCATGCGCTATTTCGTGCCCCATAACAAAGGCTATTTCATCCTTATTCTTGAATATCTTCATTATCCCCTCATAAAAAACGATCCTGCCACTCGGCAAACAAAACGCATTTATCTCCTCGCTTTTAGCCACATCGAACGACCAGTTGAACCCATTCAAAACCGCAGGAGTATTATTTATCCTCATATATTCGGTTATCGCCGCTATCAGCTTATTCCCCACCTCACGTACATCCGCTGCGTACTTCTGATTTGCAGAGAGCCCCATAGTACTCACCACCTCTTTATAGCTCTGCTCGCTCAAAGAGGCTATTTCGCCGTCACTAAACAAAAGCAACTGACTCCGCCCAGTAATTGCCACACTCCCGCAAGAGGTCAGCACGATACAAAATGCAAATAATAAAATCTTTCTCATAATCTTCCAATTTTTCCAATCTAGTTGCAAAGATAGTGAAAGCCGAGAGAAAAGTCATCCCTTAATTCGATGTTCCACGGAGGATGATCCGTTTTTCCATGTTTGCCTTTGTCCGTGTACGTATTTTGATAAGACCCATTTCAATCGGCTGCGAAGGATGGGAATATTTGTCAATCGTAATTGTATATATATCGTACTCGTCCGTCATATATTTATCATAGTCCTTTTCAATGAACTTGTCGTTTATAAAAAACATAACCGGCATCTCCCCAAAATCGGTATACTTCTTTTTTATCTCTGTTAGGGAGATTGGTTTGGGAAGATAATCTTTTTTCAGTTTTATACGAATTTGATCTGAACTTACCGTATCGCCTCTCGGAGACTTAACAACATTAATGTTCTCTATCTCTCTTGGGTCTATTTCGAAAAGATTGTAACCATCTATGCTGTTCCCAACTAAAACGTCGTTAATGTACATTTCAAGCCCTCTTTCGTCCCTTTTTTTCTTTGTTTTGTCGGCATATATAATCCGAATGGTATTCTCGTTTATCGAGACCTCCTTGTTGGCTGTCTCTTTTATCGTAGATACTTTTTCCTGGCTATATACAAATCCCGTTGTAAAAATGACCAGCATAATAAACGAAGTAATTTTTTTCATCTTTTATCTCTTTTCAGATTATTACAAACTTACACAAATTTTAGCTTTTAATAAACATTTCCCTTGAGAATAACCATAATCTTTTCCTATGGATGATTCTCTGCTTTTGTAATTCTGTGTGACATTTCTAATTTTATGATGTAAATTTGTCCTTAAATCGATTGCAAAAATGACAAATTATCTCTCGTTACTTGATACAACTATGAGAAACGGGGCACTCAAAGGAGACCGGACGGGAACAGGAACGAAGAGCATATT
>JGI994J12354_10001118_pt1 | contig 27143 bp, 24 predicted proteins | sample IntmicLarv3ML3BL_FD_12354 | JGI IMG/M metagenome (IMG submission 12354)
ATTATGTTTATATTCCCCTTGGCGGCAACCGGCGGGGAAAATCCAGAGAGCATATTAACCTTATGGCAACCTTTCTTTTAAGCGGCATTTGGCATGGCGCCAACTGGACTTTTCTGTTCTTCGGCGCCCTTAACGGGCTTTATCAGGTTATTGGCTCCATAAAGGATAATTTGCTGAAACGCCCTAAAAACTATAAGGGCAATCCCCTTACTAATATTTTCAGGGTAGCCACAACTTTTATGCTCGTAGGAGTAAGCTGGATCTTTTTCCGCGCAAATACTGTGGAGGATGCTTTTTATATAATAACCCATTTTTTCTGGGGCTTTCGCGATAGCCTTAGCGCTCAAGGCACCTATAATGCCATAAATGCCCTTGGAGCTAATATTGTGGAAATGCTGGTGCTTCTGGTTTCCATAATATTTTTATTCATAGTTGATTTTATACAAAAAGATGATTATATTCACCATATATTAAACCGCAAATTTTTTCTGATTAGATATGCTTTTTATTATTTTGTAATCACCGCAATTTTATTAACGGGAGTGTTCACCAGTGGCAGCGAATTTATCTACTTCCAATTCTAAATATTTAACCTTGCTTAAAACCATAACTGTTTTAGGTCTTGTTGTGCTGGGCTTTTTTCAAATCACAGCATTTGGAAAGCTCTATAAATCCAAGGAAATTGTTCAAAATGTAAATATCTACAATGCCAAGCGCTTTGAAGAGCTTTACGCCCTGCCTGAAAACAGCCTCGATATGGTTTTCATAGGCTCTTCCCATTCATACTGTACATTTGAGCCGGATTTTTTTGATATGGAGCTGGGTATTCTTTCCCATCAGATGGGTATGCCCTTACAATATGCCGACGGCTCCTATTTCACTTTGCTTGAAGTTTTTAATTATCAAAGCCCAAAGCTGGTTGTAATGGAGCTATACTGGGATATGCTGGATAATGAATATGAGCCCTCCCAGCTTAATTCGCTGTTTTCTGCTATGGATAATGACGAGCTTAGATCCGACTTTATACAGGAGGTTCTGCCATTATCCGTCAGCCTTAAAAGCAGGTTACCTTTCATTAATTATCAGCGGGATTTCTTTATGGAAAGCTCTAAGGAAATTAAAACTTTTATTGAAGAAAAATACAATGTTACAGAAGAAAAAGAGGTTATTGAAGTCGAGGAATATTATGATAAAAAAGGCTATGTCTACACCGATAAGCAAATGCCCTTAAGCGAATACGGCCCGACAAATCAATATAACAGTTTCGACGGCAAAAGTTGGAATATGCACCTTACCCAACAGATATATCTTGAAAAAATAATAAATCTTTGTGAAGAAAAAAATGCCCAGCTGCTTTTCGTAACAGCGCCGGTTGCTATCACATCATTCGATAGAATAAAGAATTATGATTTCGTCCATCAGTCAATAGCCGGCTTTGCCTATAAAAACCAAATAGACTATTATGATTATAATTTAATCAACCGCTCTCTCGAGCTGCTCACTAATGATAATTTTCAAGATGACGCCCATTTAAATGATAGCGGAGTTAAAATTATTAACAAGCATTTTGTTGAAATATTGAGAGAGTTTTTTTAATTCACTAACCATAACTGCGCTCGCGAGGACTAAACTTTTTTAAATTATTTACTAAATGAATAATAGCTAAAAAGCCTGTTTTCAAGGCTTTTTTGGATTTCAGATTCTCTAAAATTCAAGTTAACAGATTTACACATTTTTTCCAGCTGCCGATTATGCTTATACGGCTTTATTAGGCTTATAGGCAATGCCATCCATCATACATAGGCAACGAGAATCCACAAACTTCGTTTCCAACCTCATTCTTGCCGGAAAGCTCTCTTTATCAAAATATTCATAAAAAATATCTCTCGCAGTACGAAATTCGGACAAATCCTTCATATACAAATTTATTTGCACCATGTCGTTAAGCGTCGCACCGACTGTCCTCAATGTCTTTTCCATTCCCTCAAAAGCGGCTCTCATTTGATATGCTATATCTTGTTTATCAAACCCTCCGGCATGATGTGCCAAAAAAATAAAGTCACCTGCAACTACGCAGGATGAACAAGTATCATCTCCATAATGCGTTAGCATTTTTTTCATCATTTTCTATTCACCCTCCCTCATACAAGATAAATTATACACACCTAAAAAAATTCAACTATAAATTTATTATATAATAAAACCTTTATTCTAACAATATACGCAAGTTCATTCGGGCAATCTTTTTATCACCTGCCTAAGCCACAGCTTATCCGCTGTGGTTTTTTGCGCTTTTTGTAAGAATAAAGCCTGCGAATTTCATTGATACTCCCCTTCAAAACCCACTAATATGGAAATATATGGCAAAGGAGTGTTAAAATGAAATATATATTGGCTATACTTACACTTATTCTGGTGCTGCTATTTCCCCAAAAGGCATATTGCGGCGAAAATATTGATTTGAGCTTTGTAGAATATGATAATACCGGTCGGTTCTTCTGGCATGTTGTTGAGCTGGAAGAGCCCTCTCCTCATATCAGAGGGCGAATTGAAAACGCTTTAAATTCCCTGTTTACATATCAGGCGGATAATATCTATGCCTATCCCGAAAATATTTCAATTTTGTCCATCCACTACTTATATGCTCATGTTATTGTTAATTTATCTGCCGAAATTAATAATTTCCATGGCGGGAGCATGGTTGAAACGATTTATCTCGGCCAAATTATAAAAACTTTGCTTGACATTAAGGGCATAGAAAAAGTAACCTTATTAATAGACAGCTTATCCGGCAACACGCCGGAGGGCATTGTTATTAAGGAGGTCAGCTCATGGCAAGGATTGATGGAAGGAATAACAACGAACACAGGCTCATAAATTTTGAAACGGAATATATAATGCACCCAAAGGGCTCTGCATTGGCGGTTTGCGGCAATACGAAGGTCATATGCTCGGCCACAGTGGAAGAAAAGGTTCCGCCTTTTCTCGCAGGTAAGGGCAAAGGCTGGTTGACTGCGGAATATTCCATGCTTCCGGCATCTACAAATTCCCGCAATCAAAGGGATATTGGCAAACTTAAGCAAAACTCCCGCTCTGTGGAAATTCAGCGTTTAATCGGGCGTTCTTTAAGGGCTGCGGTTGATTTTGAAATGCTTGGAGAAAGAACAATTACCATAGACTGCGATGTTATTCAGGCTGACGGCGGCACCCGCACCACAAGCATAAACGGAGGCTATGTAGCGCTTTTCATAGCCTGCGAAAAGTTGGTTAAGGAAGGCCTGCTGCCTAAAAATCCCGTTGTTAAGCAAATTACCGCCATAAGCGCGGGCATAGTAGCAAGGGAAGCCATGGTAGATTTATGCTATGAAGAAGACAGCCGCGCCGATGTGGATTTCAACATAGTTATGGATATGGAGGGCAAATTCGTTGAGCTTCAAGGCACCGGGGAAAACAACACATTTTCATTCGATGAGCTTAATGATATTTTAAATTTAGGCAAAGCCGCCTGCTCTGATATTATGGCTATACAAAATAAAGTTTTGAATATCGGCTGAAAATATGTTGAACAGGAGAATCCTTTATGAATAAAACTTTATTTATATCCGATTTAGACGGAACTTTGCTTGATGATTCCGCGGTTTTAAACGACACAACAGCCTCAATAATTAACGAGCTTATTGAAAAGGGTGCCCTTTTTACCTGTGCAACGGGTAGGTCTTTTACATCTGCGGCTAAAATAATAAATAAGCTCAATCTCAACCTGCCTGTGGCAACCTATAACGGGGCTTTTCTCGTATCGCCTGAAAGCGGCAAAATCATAGAAAAACATGGCATTTCAAAAACTCTTATTGCTGAGCTTGCGGAAAATATATCCAATCTGGGCATAGCGCCTCTGGTTTATTCCATCATTAATGGGGAAGAAAAAGTATCATGGATCAAAGGCAAAGAATCAAGCGGCATACAAAACTATGTCAACAGCCGCAGCGACAGCAGAATGCACCCGGTAGAAAGCGCTTCTCAGCTGTATGAGGGTGATGTTTTTTACATAACAATAATAGGCGGCGAATCCGATTTGCCCGCTTTAGCGCAGTTTGTTACGGATAATCCTTATGTACACTGCAATTTGCAGCAGGATACTTATGAAAAGCATGAATATTGGCTGGATATATACAACAAAAACTCTTCCAAGGAGCATGCCGTTTACAGACTTAAAGAGTATTGTGGGGCTGACACTGTAATCTGCTTTGGCGATAACATAAATGACATTCCAATGTTTAGGGCTGCGGATAAAACAATTGCCGTTTCCAATGCTCATGATGAGCTGAAAGCCATTGCCCATACTGTTATAGGCTCAAATAACGATAACAGCGTTGCAAAGTGGATAAAGGCAAATTATTTTTAATATGAGTTTAATATTTTACAACCGCCTTTGCAGGCGGTTGTTTTTTATTCATACCGCTATGACCGCTATATATTAACCCCTTGATTCTGCCGATAAATATAAAAGAATATTCAGCATAATCTGCCTCGTAAATAATGTGGATTATGCTATATAAATTTTATATATGGGAGATTAATATGAAAAAAAAGAAAAAAATAGCTATTTTAACCGGCGGCGGTGATGCCCCCGGATTAAACGCGGTAATTTATGCCCTTATCCGCGCTTGCCAGCATTCCTTTGACTGTGAATTTATCGGTTATCTCTTCGGCTACAGGGGGCTGTATAACAACGATTTCGTCAACCTTACCACCGCCAGCACATCAGGCATACTCCACCGAGGCGGCACTATTTTATATTCTTCAAACAAGGATAATCTTTTTGATTATCAAGTAGAGGAAAACGGCGTAACCGTTAAGAAAGATGTTTCTGATGTTGCCGCTGAAAACCTGAAAAAAGAAGGCGTTGATACTCTTGTAATTTTAGGCGGTGACGGTACTTTAACCAGCGCCAGAGATTTCGCCAGAAAAGGCATAAATGTTATCGGCATACCCAAAACCATAGACAATGACCTTGCCGATACGGAAGTTACCTTCGGCTTCGATTCTGCCGTTGCCGTTGTTACGGAAAACCTCGGCAGGCTCCATACCACAGCGGAGAGCCACCACAGGGTTTTCGTAGTTGAGGTTATGGGCAGAAATGCCGGCTGGATAGCTTTACAATCAGGCATAGCAGGCTCCGCCGATGTTATACTTATTCCTGAAATACCTTATCATTTAGACAAGATAATTGAGCGCATTAAAGAACGGGATGCCTCCGGCAGGCGCTTCACAATCATAGTTGTAACAGAAGGCGCAAAGCCTGCCGATGGCGAAGCCGTTGTCGGCAAGGTTGTAGGCGACAGCCCCGATCCTATCCGTTACGGCGGAATAGCCGCAAAAATCGCCTATGATCTGGAAAATTCAGACATAGAGCATGAAGTCAGAAGCGTAGCCTTAGGCCATATTCAAAGAGGAGGCGAAACCTCCGCAGAAGACAGGGTTCTTTCGGTCCGCTATGCCGTTAAAGCTACAGAGCTTATCGAAAAAGAGCTTTACGGCAATATGGTTTGCATAAAAGACGGCAAAATGGACTATGTAAGCCTTGAAGATGTTATAGGCAAGAAAAACAAACTGGTGGAAATGGATTCCGAGCTCCTGCTGGCAGCGAGAAAAATAGGAATTTCACTGGGAGATTAATGATTGATTGGGACCACCAGCTCTGCTGGTGGTCCTGATTTTGCCCTAAACTATACAGTTCCTGTATTTACCTAAACCGAGGTTGAAATAATATGTTCAATAACGTCTTTCGGCATAACTTTTTTCAATACCCCAACCGCTTCATAAAAATCGTTTTTATAAACCTTTGATACTCCCGTTCGGGAGTTGGTTCTCGCTACTGTTTCGCTTTCAACAAGATTAAACCCAAGGCTGTGATACAGTTTCAGCGCAACATGGCTCCATGTTTGGGTATGCAGCCAAATATCATTGCCCGCCTCAACTTCGCGAAAATTTTTCACCGCCTGTGAAACAACTGCCCTGCCTATTCCCAGTCCTTGATAATCAGGGCAAACCGCTACCCAGTCAAGCAATGCCTTATGCCCAAGCCCGCTGTTTGCAAACCATGAATTTGCTGTAGCAATGGGCATTCCTTCCGGGTTAAGAACGAACCAGCACCGTTTATACAATTCATCTAAATCAGGCATATATTCTTTTTCAAAATAATCTTTTGCGCTGTTGGGAGAATCAAATTCCAATACAGATGCTTCTACCCTTGCCCAATGGTCTTCATCGCCTTTTTCAAACAGGCGCAAAGAATAACCTCCGGGCAATTTAGGCATAGCAATATCTTGTATTTTACTGTATTCCATTTTCATTATTATACTTTTATAATCAACACTTTTATCAAGCATAGCCGCATACCCCTACATATTATCCATAATGCCTATTTCAGCCGCATCCATCATAATGGCGGCGCTGCGCACATTGGTTGCCAGGGGCACGCTGTAAACATCACAGAGCCTCAGAAGCGCATTTACATCAGGCTCATGAGGCTGGCTGGTAAGAGGATCTCTGAAAAATATAATCAAATCCATCTCTCCTTCTGAAATTTTAGCCCCTATTTGCTGGTCGCCGCCGTACGGGCCGGAATTAAAGCGCGTCACCTTAAGCCCTGTTTCATCCATTATTCGCGTACCTGTAGTACCCGTTGCAAATAATTTATGCTTGGCAAATGCCCTCTCATACCCCTTTACAAAAGCAATCATACCGTCTTTCTTTTTATCATGGGCAATAATGGCTATATTCATAGCTGCCTCCTTATATTAAATCGATATTTATACTAAATAATCAGCTCTCCCACTCTCAGGAAGAAAAACCATATTGAAAACAGCGCCAGTAAATGAACAGGGTATATCACATAGAAAAACCATTTTATCCCTCTGCCCCTTGTGCCGTTATATAATAGAACAAATATAAGGCTCGCCATAGCCGATAACAGCAGAAGCCTGTCTGAGCTGTAATATATCAAGCCAATACAAATTGCAAGAAAAGCTGTATATAAAAATTTGTATGCCTTTTCACTTCCCATATTGTCCGCCGCGACAAAAGGCAGATAAATCATCGCAACTCCCAGTATGCCGTAATCTGTGGAAAGTATGCCCGCAATCATAGCCGATGAAACAAATCCGGCAAAGCTCACAGCAATGGCAATAGGCTTTTCATACCGCATTTTTGAATGGATATGCAAAGCTACGGCAAGCCCCCCTAAAAACAATGTGAAAAACACATTCTGGCTGGAAAAATCCATAAAGCCGATGGGCAAGCCGGCCGGTTTTCCTATATTCGAACGGAATAAATCATAAGGTATCTCGGAAATGAAAGCAAATAAAAGCAGCCTGCCCAGATATTTTTTTATATCCTTGGTATGCCTGCAACCCTGCCCTATTAAAAATGCGTATAAGGGAAAAGCAATCCTCCCGATACAACGGAGCGGCAACCCCAAATCCCAGCTGTAAACATTTTGAATAACATGACCCGAATGGTCAATAACCATTGCCGCAAGAGCAATGATTTTTATCATAAAAGTACTCATTTATCCACCTGTCTCATTAGTTATTAAAGCCCCAAGGCTCTTATATACCTATCCGCCTGCTGAGCCGCCACAAGGCCCTCCCCCGTAGCCTTTGAAAGCTGGAAAGGCCAGCCCGTACAATCTCCCGCGGCAAAAACTCCCTCAATATTCGTCTGCATAAGCCTGTCAACCTTCACCATGCCGTTACCCAGCTCTATGCCTGCTATTAAGCTATCAAAGGGCATAGTTCCTTTTACGAAAAAAACGCCCTGGCATTCAATTTCCCCGCTTTCGGTTTTTATTGCGCTTACAAAATCTCCCCCCACAACCTCTACTGCTTTTGTTTCATAAACAAAAACATTGCCGGAAGCAGGAATTTCAAACCCTTTAGAAGGAATATAATGCACCTTGCCCGCTATTTTTGCCAAAAACTCAACATCCTCTACAGCCTCATGAGTTTCCCCCACAACAACCACATCTTTCCCTCTGTAGAGCATACCGTCACATGTGGCGCAGTAGCTGACACCCCTGCCTAAAAATTCTTCCTCACCTTTAATTTTATTGCCCTTAACTATGCCGGAAGCCAATATGACGGTTCTTGCGCTTTCTATTTCATTATCAAAATTTATGGCAAAATAATCGCCCATGGGCATAATCTGCAAGACCCGCCCCTCTTTTATTTCAACACCCATAGCCTTTGCATGGGTATGAAATTTATCCAGCATTTGGGCGCCGCTTAAACCGCCCATGCCAAGGTGATTATCCACCTTTTCCGCTTTATATAAAAAGCTGGTATCCATAGAGCGCCCATAAACTACGGCCTCCCGCCCTCTTGCCTTTGCATTTATCGCAGCCGAAAGCCCCGCAGGCCCGCTGCCTATTATTGCCATATCTATCATAAAAATCCCCCTAATCTGACCTGTTTGTAAATCTGATAATTGCATTTAACAACCGGTTTCCCATAAATATTAAAATGGCTCGTACCTTAAATATATTATACATAACCCGCCCTACTATAGCAATATATGTAAGACTCTTTACCCATTTACAACGTATTGTATACATATCCGGAAAACTGTGATATAGTAAATAAAAAAACAAAAGGAGATTATCATCATGGATCAAAATAATTTTAATCAGTTTAGTATGGAAGATATTGAAAAGAATAAAACCATAGCCGGTTTATCATATTTCATCTTCTTCTTACCGCTTCTCGTCTGCCCTGATTCGCCTTACGGAAAGTTTCACGCTAATCAGGCTTTGATTCTGTTTTTAGTTAGTGTTGTAGGCTTTATAGTATTAGGGTTCATCCCAATCTTAGGCTGGATTGCCCTTATATTCTTCCCGTTAGTGATTTTAGGTCTCGTTATTTACGGGCTGCTTAACGGCCTTAACGGCAAAGCTAAAGAGCTGCCTGTAATCGGCAAATATACATTGTTAAAATAATAAGCATATAAAAAATCCTGCATATTCTTATGCGGGATTTTATTTTATTGCAGTTAAAACTTCTATTTACTGTTTATTTAAAACAAATACCAACTTGACATTATTATATATATATTATAATATGTCATTAAGATATAAGAAAAATTATATTGAACAAGCTATAATAAGGGCTATTAACAAAAACATTTTCCCAGAGAGAAAGCGGCCGGTGCGAGCTTTCAGAATAATTTTTGTGAACCCACCCTTTAGCCTTTCCGGGAATTAACCGGTAACGTGTCAGCTGCGTTAAAGCCATGAGATAGTGCAGTCAATATTTGCATTAATTAGGATGGTACCGCCGATTTAACGGCTCCTTTGTTGGAGCCGTTTTTATTTTGCAAAATTAATATTGGCTAAAAAATATCTGTTAAAGCATTTGCTTAAGGTGATTTTTGAAATAGAGCAAGCCCCCATTTTAAGCAAGCTCCATTAAATTAACAATTGTAAATTAAACCTTAGGAGGAAAATAAATGGCTAAAAATGATAAAAATGTAGAAGCCATAACCAACCGCGATGTGGACTTCGCCCAGTGGTATACGGACGTTGTTAAAAAAGCCGAACTTATTGACTATTCATCAGTAAGAGGCTGCGTGATTTTAAGACCCTTAGGCTATGCCATTTGGGAGAATATTCAAAAAGGCCTGGATAAAGAATTTAAAGCAACCGGGCATGAAAATGTTTATATGCCTATGTTCATACCTGAAAGCCTGCTGCAAAAAGAAAAGGACCATGTGGAAGGCTTCGCGCCTGAAGTTGCATGGGTTACTCATGGCGGCAATGATAAGCTGGCCGAAAAGCTGTGCGTCCGCCCAACTTCGGAAACGCTTTTCTGCGAGCATTATGCCAATGTAATCCAATCTCACAGGGATTTACCTAAGCTGTATAACCAATGGTGCTCCGTTGTGAGATGGGAAAAAACCACCCGCCCGTTCCTTCGCACAGTGGAATTTTTATGGCAGGAAGGCCACACTGCCCATGCCACTAAAGAAGAAGCTATGGAAGAAACCATTCGTATGCTCAATGTTTATGCTGATTTTTCGGAAAATATGTTGGCCATACCTATGGTTAAGGGTCGTAAAACCGATAAGGAGCGCTTTGCCGGCGCGGAAGCCACCTATACAATAGAAGCTCTCATGCACGACGGTAAATCCTTGCAATCCGGCACAAGCCATTATTTCGGTGACGGCTTTGCCAAAGCCTTCGGCATACAGTTTACAGATAAAAATAACCAACTTTCCCATGTACACCAAACATCTTGGGGCATGACCACCCGCATGATTGGTGCCATCATCATGGTTCACGGTGATGATAACGGCCTCGTTATGCCTCCACGCATAGCGCCTGTTCAGGTGGTTATTATCCCAATCGCACAGCATAAGGAAGGTGTTCTGGAAAAGGCCGCCCAAATCAAGGATTCTCTTAAAGAGCATGTTCGCATTTCTCTGGATTCCAGCGATAAATCTCCGGGTTGGAAATTCTCCGAGCATGAAATGAAGGGCGTACCAATCCGCCTTGAAATCGGGCCGAAGGATATTGAGGCTAATCAGGCCGTTCTCGCCCGCCGGGATACAGGTGAAAAAATACCGGTCAGCCTTGATAATTTGAATGAAGAGGTTCAAAAACTCCTTGAAGAAGTTCAGGAAAATATGTACAACCGCGCATTAGCCCATAGGGAAGAAACCACAGGCTATGCCAACAATATGGAAGAGTTTGAAAAGCGCTTGGAAGAACACCCGGGCTTCATCAAAGCAATGTGGTGCGGCGATCAGGCTTGCGAGGATAAAATCAAAGAGCTTACAACCGCCACCAGCCGCTGCATTCCTTTTGAACAGGAAAATTTCTCAGACACATGCGTATGCTGCGGCAAGCCTGCCAAGCAAATGGTTTACTGGGGCAAGGCATATTAGTAGACAAAAAAGGTGGCCTGCCGGCCACTTTTTTTCGATTGAAGTCAAAGCCCGACTTCAATCGAGATTACCGGAGGTAAAAAATGCCCGCCATTCAGATGATATAATGCGTTAAAATTTAAAATGTATGATATAGCGTTAAGACTTTTGCAGAAAAATTCGTATTTTATTCTATAGAGTTTTATATTTATATCTGCGCATCGACAGCATCCGGCTGTAACGCTCGCAAGCGCTCGTATCGCAGATACCATGTAGGAGGAAAATATATGAAAAGCGGTGATTCCGAATCCGGCAAAAAGTTGATATATCTTATAATTTGTATTATTTGTATTGTCTATAATGTATCCCCGGTTGATCTTGTTTCAGATGTAATTCCTGTAGTCGGCGCAATTGATGATGCGGCGGTTACTTTAATTCCTTTGGTTATGGGGTATCGAGGTATTGCAAAAAGTAGTGCGTTAAATTATTAAACCCGGCAAAAGTCCGCTGCAAAAAACAGCGGACTTTTATTATTCATTTATATAAATCAACTATTTCACCTTATTAATTCCTTATCAATAAATTCCTCATCATACAATACTTTGGCATTGCTTTCCTTTATCAGCTCTCTCTCAATTTCATTGCCCGTCCGCTTATTTACAACGCTTCTGTAAATTTTATTGCAGCGGTAAAAATCATCGCCTTTTTTATAGAAATGCTTGTCCTCTTCAACAATATGGTAGCTGCTCTCCAAAGGCTTGGAAGCCCGAAGCTCCCCGCAAAGATAGGTTTCATTCGTATAAACAACCAGCTGGAAATATACATCTGTATTGTTTTTAAACTGATAGTCCAGATAATTATACACAATAGAAGTTCCGCAGCCAAAGGGCACCTGCCTTCCGTAATCGGGGAACATATCAATATTATCGTGGTGATGATGTTCTATAATCTCAAGAGGGCTGTGAAGAACAAGCCAGTGGATCAGATTTGTAAACTGGCACATGCCGCCGCCGATTGCCTGCTGAGGTATCCCGTTAGATATGGCAAGACCGTTTTTATAGCCTTTCGCCTCTGTGCAATTGCCGACCGGAGACCAGAAGGAAAACACTTCCCCCGGCCTAATAATAATGCCGTTAACCTTTGGCGCCGAAAGGGATAGATTCACAGCCTTATTTTCCTGCAAACGCATATCAACATTGCCCAGCTTCCGCCGGATAAGGGAATTATGTTTGTAAATCAGCACATCAAGCGGCTTTGCTTTTTGCTTCGCATATTTAGTTTTTGAGAAAAACTTTTGCAAATGCCTTTTCCCCCGCTCTTTTCTGACGGAAATAGCATATGTAAGCGGACTTATTTCGCAAAATAATCTTCTGCTCATTTATTTGTGCCCCCCAAGCTGAATGAAATGCTTTAAGTTTTATAAAATAGACAAGCCCTATTTCTTTACCCTAACCAGAACTACTGCATGTATAGAATCATTATCGGTTACAAATTTTGAGCTTTCCATACACGCGTATGAAATATGTATGGCTGCCAGTGTTTCATCCTTGCCCCCGCCATTGTCTTCACCCTTTTCTGAATAAAGCCACGGAGTTAATTCCAGATTTATATCGCTGCGCTCAAGGTTGAATTTATATTCCTCCGGGTCTTTCTGTATATAATTGACAAAGGGGTGAGATGTATACATAGTCACCCTCCCCGAATCATCCAGGGGAATGAGCCTTATATTAAATACGCCGGGCGCCATTGGAAATTTGACTGATATTTCATCCTCAATACTTATAAGGGGCAAATCCATATTCGCAGTTACAAATTGCTGAAAGCTATCGTACCCATACAAATTACTGCCATTGCCTTTTAATATATCCTCCGGCTCTACGAAAATAGGCTCTACCCGCATGCCCGCCACGCTTACCTCCGGTTTATGCCTGCCGTAAGCATAGAAATGGGTAAGATCATAGCCGGCTTCGCCAATGTCCTTGGTTTCGGCCGCCCAAAAACTTACCTGAGATTTTACTGCTCCGGGAATATCGCCAATCCATTCAACCTCATATCCCATTCTTTCCAAAGTTTCACGCATTGGTATATAAAGTTTGGCTTCTCCTGTCAGCTCGTTTGTAATTGACATGATAGGGTCCATATAAACCGTATTAATAAGGGTCATCCCTGTTGTATTGGTTTTCCAAGGCTTGCCAAAGGCAATTCTTACATCGCTTTCCCTTGCACTATAGATATTCGAGCCCGCAAAAACGCTTACCAATCCGAAAGAGCCGATTATAATGCCCGCCACAAGGCTTTTCAAATCAAATTTAAACATATTAATCCCCCTTATAAAAAAATCAGCATGAATGAGCTTTAGAACATCAAAACCCTATCTTTTAGCCCTTATGAAAAATACAACATCTGTAAAATCCGATACATCCTCATACGAATCAAATTCACCCTCGATAGCGCCTTCGCCAAAAGCATATCTGATATGTACGGCGCTTACGATCTCATCATAAGTTAAGCCTCCCCACTCAGGGTTAATCGCAGCATCAATAATACTGCCTTTCAGATTGAACTTATATTCAAACGGGCCTTCTTGTAAAAAATTAACCGAAGAATGGGTTGCCCGTATTATACGCGTACCCTCGCTGTTTACAGGTTCAATATCAACAACGAATCTAACAGGGGCTGTTTCAAATTTAATTGAAATCTCATCCTCCATACTCAAATATGGCAGATCAGCATTTGCCGAAAATTCTTTTTTATAATCCATATATCCTTTTTCATATAATGTTCTCAGATTTTTTTCTTCTATATGGATTAGCTCCTTCTCCGCGCCGCCCACCGTTAAAATAGGCTTGTAGTCTAAATAGGGATAGTATTTTCTTGTAAGGTAGTATCCCGCATAGTCAATGCTCGCATTACGTGCGACTTTTAAATCCACAAAACTTTCATTATCCTTGCTCCTCCAGTTTACGGAATAACCCAGCTTTTCCAATGTTTCACGCATTGGTATGTAGAGCTTTGTTTCCCCTGTGATCTCATTTGTAATGCTCATAACAGAGTTCTCATATTCAATAGCGCGAGAATAGAATGACATTTTAACATTACTCTCAGCGGCAGTATAGCTTTTAGATCCCGCAAAAACACTTACCAATCCGAAAGAGCCAATTATAATGCCCGCCACAAGGCTTTTCAAATCAAATTTAAACATATTAATCCCCCTCATAAAAAAATTCAGCATGAATGAGCTTTAGAACATCAAAACCCACGATTTGAAATTTCCATACATGTGCGAAATTCAAACAACGGGTTTAATCAAACTTAAATCAAATTAAAACTTAGGCGCTCTGCCTTCTTTATTTACCTGCCTTGCCCTGCCGAATGCAAGGGAACTTTCCGGCACATCATCAGTAATAGTAGAGCCTGCCGTAACATAGCCGCCCTTTTCAATTGTAACAGGAGCTATGAGATTGGCGTTTGAGCCTACAAAGCTGTTATCCTTAATAACGGTTTTGAATTTATTTTTGCCGTCATAATTAACCGTAATAGCGCCGCAGCCGAAATTGACATTTTCACCGATTTCCGTATCGCCGATATAGGCCAGATGGCTGGCTTTAGAGCCTTTGCCTATAACGGATTTCTTAATCTCTACAAAATCGCCGATTTTAACCTTATCCATAAGCACAGTTCCCGGCCTCAAATATGCAAACGGCCCTACCTTAACTTCATTATGCACCTGAGCTTCATTTAGCACGCTGTTTATAATAATGCAGCCGTTGCCTACGGTTGAATTTTTGATTGTTGTATTCGGCCCGATTTCACAGTCTTCGCCTATTTCGCATTTGCCTTCAATAATAGTCCCCGGCAGAATAGTTGTGCCCATGCCTATTTTCACATCAGGGCTGATATAAGAATTTTGCGGATCCCACAGTACCACACCCGAAAGCATCAAATTTTCATTAATGCGCTCTTTAATAATTTTCGCAGCCTCCGCAAGCTGTACTTTATCATTAATTCCGTAGAAATCCATAGGGTCATTGCCAACATAAATATTGACGCTTTCCCCTCTATCCTTTAATATCGCAGGCACATCGGTAAGATAATATTCATTTTGGGAATTGTTATTATTCAAAAGCCCAAGTGCCTCTTTCAGCAAGCTCCCGCTAAAGCAGGCAAGCCCTGTATTAATCTCCTTTACAAGCCTTTGATTCTCATCGGCATCTTTATGCTCAACAATACAGGAGAAGCTCCCGTTTTCTCTTATAATACGCCCGTATCCCGCCGGATCATCAACCATGCAGGAAACAATGGTGGCCGCCGCGCCGCTTTTCTCATGGGCCGATATAATTTCTCCAACTGTTTCCGGTGTAATGAGTGGGCTGTCACCATATGCAATGAGTATATCGTCACCGTCTTCAATATAATCCGCCGCGCACATAACGGCGTGACCTGTTCCCTTGCGCTCCGCCTGCAAAGCGAAAGATACATTCTCTATCCGCGCCTTTAGCTGCTCCATATTAGCCCCTGCAACGATAACGATATCATCGCAGCCCGCTTCCCTATAAGCATCTACCACATAATTAATAATAGGCTTACCCAATATAGTATGGAGAACCTTGGAATATTTCGCCTTCATTCTCGTTCCTTCACCTGCTGCAAGTATAATAGCTTTTAATTTGCCCATAATCCACCTCAAACATTATTATATTTACATTGTATTACTAAATTCATTTGAACTTTAATCAATTATACCCTATTTTATAACAAAGGCCATTTAGCGTCAAATGAAGTTATTATGTAGCCCACAGCCTTGACAAAGTATTTAAACTAATATAGAATGAAAAAAACCAATGAATAAAAGCTGTGAAAAAGAGGAGTATCCGTTTTAACCCCCTTGGCAGAAATAGAGTCCCCTGGCTGAAAGACTCTTAAGGTAATAAACGGAGAAGGTAGCTTTGGAGCTTTTTCGGTGAACAATTTGTTTGATAGTAGCCGAAAACGTATGCCTGCGTTATAAGGCGCTTTGAGTGCCCATTATATAATGGGAATTAAGGTGGTACCGCGATAGATAATAACTTTCGTCCTTTTTGTGACGAGAGTTTTTTTATTTGCCAAAAGCGGTTCGCCCGAAAACCGTACAACCCCTATGTTTTCTTGCCTATTTCAATATATCAAAGGAGAGATAAAATGAGAAAAGAGCTTGATAAAACCTACGATCCAAAGTCAATAGAGGATAGAATTTACAGCAACTGGCTTGAGAAAAATTATTTCCACGCTGAAATTGATAAAACAAAAAAACCGTATACCATCATGATGCCGCCGCCTAATATTACGGGGCAGCTTCACCTTGGCCACGCCATGTATACCATTCAGGATATTCTTATTCGCTTTAAGCGTATGCAGGACTTTTCCACCCTTTGGCTTCCCGGCACAGATCACGCCAGCATTTCAACGGAAGTTAAAATAGTTGATGCCATGCATAAAGAGGGCTTGTCTAAGGAAGATGTGGGTCGTGAAGAATTCCTTCGCCGCGCTTGGGATTGGAAGGAAGAATACGGCGGCCGTATTGTTTCCCAGCTTAAAAAACTAGGCGCTTCCTGTGACTGGGAAAGAGAACGCTTTACCATGGATGAAGGGCTTTCAGATGCGGTTTTGGAAGTTTTCCTGAGATTGTATGAAAAAGGCTATATTTACCGCGGGGAAAAGCTGATTAACTGGTGCCCTCATTGCAAAACCACAATTTCCGATGCGGAGGTTGACCATGAGGATAAAAACGATAATTTCTGGCATTTTAAATATCCAATAGACGGAACGGACGAATATCTCCAATTCGCCACAACAAGGCCGGAAACCATGCTGGGGGACACTGCCCTTGCCGTAAACCCCAAGGATGAGCGCTATGCCCACCTTGTAGGCAAAACCGCCACCGTTCCAATCGTAAACAGGCAAATCCCCATAGTTGCGGATGATTATGTTGAAATAGATTTCGGCACAGGCGTTGTTAAAATAACCCCTGCACATGACCCTAATGATTTTGAAGTTGGCGTTCGCCACAATTTGCCCCGCATAAATGTTATGAATGATGACGGCACTATTAACGAAAACGGCGGCGAGTACAACGGACTCGACCGTTATGAAGCCCGCAAAAAAATCATAGCAGAGTTTACGGATTTAGGTCTATTCGTTAAAGAAGAGCCAATCAGCCACTCCGTAGGCACTCATGAGCGCTGCCATACAGTTATCGAGCCCCTTATTAAGCTCCAATGGTTCGTTAAAATGGAGGAAATGGCAAAGCCTGCAATAGAAGCTATACACAATGAGAAATTGCGCATTGTTCCTGAGAGGTTTTCAAAGGTTTACCTTAACTGGCTGGAAAATATCAGGGATTGGTGCATAAGTCGCCAGCTGTGGTGGGGCCACAGAATCCCCGCTTATTATTGCGAAACCTGCGGCGAGGTTACCGTTGCCAAAGCCCAGCCTGAGAAATGCCCTAAATGCGGCTCTGCCCACCTTCATCAGGATGAGGATACGTTGGATACTTGGTTTTCATCAGCCCTTTGGCCATTTTCAACCCTTGGCTGGCCGGAGAAAACACCTGAGCTGGATTATTTTTACCCGACCAATGTCCTTGTAACCGCCTATGATATTATATTTTTCTGGGTTGTGAGAATGGCGTTCTCGGGATTAGAGCAAATGAATGATGTGCCTTTCAAGGATGTTCTCATTCATGGCCTTATCCGCGATGACCAAGGGCGCAAGCTGTCAAAATCCCTCGGCAACGGCGCTGACCCGCTGGAAATTATTGAGAAATACGGTGCGGATGCCCTCCGCCATACTCTGCTTACAGGCAACTCACCGGGAAACGATATACGTTTTAGCTGGTCTAAAGTTGAGTCCAGCCGCAATTATATTAACAAAATTTGGAACGCCACCCGCTTCATTCTCATGAACATGGATGAAGAAACCCCTGAAGTTCCAGCTAATTTAGCAGTCACCGATAAATGGATTCTCTCCAAAATGAATGAAGTTGTGAAAGAAGTTACCGCAAACCTTGAAGATTACGAATTAGGCGTAGCTTTGCAGAAGATTTACGATTTCTCCTGGGACGAATTTTGCGACTGGTATATTGAGATGGTTAAGCCAAGGCTTTACGACAAAGAGGATAAAACCCGCACAGCTGCTCTCTATACCCTTAAAACTGTTCTCATAAATATTTTGAAAATGCTCCACCCGTACACGCCTTTTGTTACGGAAGAAATTTTCTTAACAATTCAGGACAAAGAAGAGACAATCATGCTCTCCAGTTGGCCGGAATATGATGAAAAGCTAAACTTTACAGTGGAAGCGGAAGAAATTGAAACAATCAAAAACGCAATTAAAGCAATCCGCAATATAAGGGCTGAAATGAATGTTCCGCCGGCTCGTAAAGTTAAAATGTTCGTCGTTACGGAAGACTCTGGCACAAGTGCCTCTTTCAAAACCGCCGAAAGCTATGTTAAAACACTGGCGGGGATTTCTGAAATCGCCGTTCAAGGTGATACAGATGGAATCGGCGCGGATGCCGTATCTATTGTTATACCTTCCGGCATGATTTATCTGCCTTTTGCAGAATTGGTTGATATTGAAAAAGAAATCGAGCGCTTAACCGGAGAAAAGGAAAAATACGCAGCTGAAATAGACCGCGCCGAAAAGAAACTGGCAAATGAAGGCTTCGTTAAAAAAGCCCCGCCTAAGCTCATAGAAGAAGAGAAGGAAAAAATCGAAACCTACAAAGAAATGCTGAAAGCTGCGGAAGAACGGATTAACAAATTGAAGAATTAAACAAAAATTAAGAGGCCAAGAAGATTTTACTCTTCTTAGCCTCTTTTTAATTATTAAATAATATGTATTATTCAGCTGCCAATTGTTTAACGCCGTTTGCTTCATTTTCCCATTTGTCAAATTCCGCCATTACAGCATCATATGTTTTCTTGGTTATCTCAGGCATTTTATCGCCCCAGATTTCCTCTGCATTTTTAAAGCCTTTCAAAACCGCATCTTTAAGCAAATTTATTTTGGAAGGATCTCCGCCGGAAATTGCCTTGGCGAAATCCATAATACGCTCTGTAGTTTTTTTAACACCGAAATATCCGTCTTCAGAAACAAGCTCTTTGGCTTCCGCTCTTGTCGCCTCATCAATCTCCACAAGAAAATCAAAGGCATTATCCCAAGTTTCACCTTGCTTTGAAAACAGCTTTGACACCAAATCGCGAAGCCTTTGAGTTTGGTTCAAAACATCAGCTTTTATTTTCTCCATTGTTGCGGTATCAGGTTTATAGTTTACCTTTTTCTCACTTTTTTCGTATACTGCGGCTTCACCTGTCTCTGCCGGTTTTGCTGTTTCTGTCTCATTTGCAACTGTTTTAGCAGAAAGAGCTGTTGTATTTACCACCGTTGTGTTAGAGTTAACACCATTTATGTTCATACTCATATCAAATCACCTCCATGTAATCTGTTTATTATATCGTCATTTTACTGAAAAAATTTATATGGAAACTTTATTTGCAAACCTGGTATACGCCTTGTAAATTGCCGCGTTTTATCTCTGTTGAAAAACTAAATATCGACATATTAGACATATAACAAAACTCTTTAGTTTGCATTTTCATAAATAATTAAGGGTTCGCTCAATTAATTTTCAACAAAAACTGTATAAATATCGTATAAAAGGTTATTATTATTCCCTGATTATGCCGATTATAGTAATAGTAATAAAAAATTAAAATAGAACAAACGTCAGCGTCGAATTTTCTTGCTAATTTGCAGTGGCAAAACTTTTATATATAAATAATATTTGGATTTAGATTTTCCCTGGGGGGCCATATGAGATACATTTCTCTGCATTGCATTCAACCAAAAGCCGTTTTAGCTAAGCCTATACTGGGACCTTCCGGGCAGGTTTTATTAAATGCAGGCGTTACAATGGAAGCGATTTATTTGCACCGCCTCACAGAGTTGGGCATTCCCGGCGCATATGTTCACGATCCGCTCTCTGAAGGGCTTGAAGTAATCAACGCCATTTCTGATGAGCTTCGTATGCATGCCATTAAAAATATTTCAAATACTTTTTCAAAGGCCGAAAGCGGCAAGAGCCTTACCGAGTCCAGCGGCTATGAAATGCGCAATATTGCTGAAAATATTGTGGATGAAATTATTAACCACGGCGATATTATGCTTAACCTTTTCGATATGAAGGTTTATGACAGCTATACATTTTTCCATTGCGTAAATGTCACTGTACTATCTGTTATTATTGGTTTAGGCATGGGCTTTGCCAAGCCCAAACTTGTTAATCTGGCTTATGCCGCGCTGCTTCATGATCTTGGCAAGGTTTTTATTCCGCCTGAAATTGTCAATAAGCCCGATATACTGACAGAAGAAGAGTTTGATGTCATTAAACGCCACCCTAAAGAAGGCTATGACTATATAAAAGCACATTTCCCAAATTCAATTACGGAATCAGTCGCCGCCGGCGTTTTAGACCATCATGAAAGAATAGACGGAACCGGCTACCCCGGCGGTAAGTGCAATAAAGAAATCAGCGATATAGGCCGGGCCATTTCAATTGCCGATGTTTATGACGCTTTTATCTCGGACAGGCCATACCGTAAAGGTACATATTCTGTCGATGCCATGGAATATATTATGGGTTCGGGCGGTACGCAGTTTGATTATGATATGGTTCAGGTTTTTTCCAGAAAAGTAGCGCTGTTCCCTGTCGGCACCTGTGTGCTTTTATCTAACGGAGACACCGCTCTGGTGCTGGAAAATTATGAGGGCTTTACCCATCGCCCCCGTATTAAAGTATTTATGGAAAAAAATGAAAATATAACCCCCTATGAAATAGATTTAACCCGCGAGGCATTTGATATAACCATCATAACCTCTGTAGAAGTGTAGCTTCACTAAATTTCAATCACTAAAGCCCCATTTATTAAACCATATGGTTTAATAAATGGGGCTTTATATTCCTGCGGGGCTTTTACGGGCTAAGTATCTGCCATTTCCATTATTTTTTAAGCATAATTGCTAAAATCACAGCTCCATTTCCCTAAACAGCTTCTTAAGTGCTTTCTTTTCTATCCGCGATACATAAGAACGGGAAATTCCAAGCATATCGGCTATTTCTCTCTGGGTAAGCTCATCATATCCCGCCAAACCGTATCTTAATTCCAGCACTACGCGTTCTCTAGATTTTAAAACCTTCTTAATCCTTTCATATAAAACAGCTATCTTTATTTTAAGCTCTACCTCATCTTCTATGCATTGGCAGGTATCTGCCAGCTTGTCTTCAATGCGCATTTCATTTCCATCCCCGTCAATTCCTATTGTATCTTGCAAATACAAATCCCCTGCATATTTTTTGGAAGAGCGTATGTTCATAAGTATTTCATTTGCTATACTTACCTAACAGATCAGAAAAGACAATGCACCGTACATATTTTATGCCTGATTTCCGCTATATAATTTCCTTCCAAAGTGCAATACTGTGTGATATAATATTTCTCAAACAATTTATATTAATTATTTATATCTGTTATGTAAAATCAGCTTTTATAGATTATATATATGTTTTTTAAGGAGATATTTTATGCGCTACCGCACTGACATAAAAACCAATAACCGGCTTTCCGCGCTCGGCTTTGGTTGTATGCGTTTCCCAAATAATCCGGAGTCGGCTGAAAATTTGATACTGGAGGCTTTTAAGTCCGGTATCAATTATTTTGACACCGCTTATCTATATAGAAACAACGAAGCTACATTAGGCAGTATTCTTGAAAAGCATAGCCTGCGTGAAAAAGTATATATAGCTACAAAGCTGCCCATATACCTTATCCGCAATACTTCCGATTTTGATAAATATTTTAATATTGAGATTGAGCGCCTCCGCACGAATTATATTGATTATTATCTTATGCATATGATTGCCGGCCCTGAGCAATGGACTAACCTGTGCGCTCTTGGAATAGAAAAATGGATTGCAGATAAAAAGCAAAGCGGCGCCATAAGGCAAATTGGTTTTTCATTCCACGGACCAAGCGACAACTTTTCAAAATTGCTGGAAGCATATCCGTGGGATTTTTGCCAGATACAATATAATTATTCTGATGAAAATTTTCAGGCCGGTGTACAGGGGCTTAAAAAAGCTGCATCCATGGGCATTCCTGTAATTATTATGGAGCCTCTGTTAGGCGGCAAGCTCGCAACGGGCCTGTCCCCTGATGCGCTCAATGCTTTCCGTGAAGCAAATCCGTCACTCTCCCCTGCCGCATGGGGCTTGCGCTGGCTGCTTAACCAGCCGGAGGTCACAGTTATATTAAGCGGAATGAATCAAATTGAACAGCTCACTGAAAATATTGCTACTGTGGATAATATGGAAATTGGCGCGCTCACTGAGGAAGAGCTTAAGGTAATAGAAAATGTTCGGGATATTTTCCGCGCCTCAAATAAAATTCCCTGCACCGGCTGCGCCTATTGTATTCCATGCCCCCGCCATGTGAATATTCCCGGCTGCTTTTCAGCATACAACGCTTATTTTACAATGGGCGCAAAAACAGGCAACGCGCTTTATCAAACAAGTATTGCGGCGCTGGCCGAGCAGGAAACCCGCGCCAGCTTATGTATCTCCTGTAAAAAATGTGAAGCCCATTGCCCTCAAGGCATCAAAATCAGCGAGGAATTGAAAAATGTCAGCGCTCTTATGGAGCCTTGGTGGTTCTATCATGGTTTAAAGGTTTTGCGCTTTGTACTGGGAAAGAATAAGAAAAAGCAAAAATAATATTTTCACCCGCAGTTAGTAAAGCAATTGCCGCTTCAATAAAATTAAATATATTATAAAATGCCGCTCTGCTCCTTAATTCAAAGCGGTTTTTTTATTTAACATAAAATTTTCACCTATAAATCCTTGTCAAAATAATTTTCGCAGGATTTACTTTTCAGGTTTTGAAATGATATACTGGGTTTATGGGAATTTATCAGCGGAAATTTACTGTATCCTGTTGGGCTTGTGAATTATAACAGGCGGCATTCCGCAAAATAATAAAGGGGGATTTCAATGTTTGACAAAAAGGATATTTATGAAAATGTTTCCGCTCTTGTGGATTCAAAGAAAGAGAAGTTTCTGAAGGTTTCCGATGAAATTTGGGATTATGCCGAAACCCGTTTTGAAGAATTTAAATCTGCCGAATGTTTGGCAAACGCTCTGGAAGATGAAGGCTTCAGTGTTGAGAGAAATTCATGTAATATCGAAACCGCCTTTGTAGGCACATGGGGTAAAGGCTCTCCCGTAATCGGCTTTCTGGGCGAGTATGACGCCCTTTCAGGCTTAAGCCAAAAGGCCGGAGAAATAGTTAAATCCCCTATTGTTGACGGCACTCCCGGCCATGGCTGCGGCCACAATCTTCTCGGTGCAGGCGCATTAATGGCCGCCGTTGCGCTTAAAGATTATTTCGCAAAAAACAATTTGCCCGGCACCGTAAAATACTTCGGCACACCGGGGGAAGAAGGCGGCTCAGGCAAAACATATATGGTTAGAGACGGCGCCTTTGACGGAGTGGATATTTGCTTCACATGGCATCCCGGCGGTGAAAATAATATAACCATATTAAGCTCACTTGCAAATATTCAGGCATATTTCAAATTCAAAGGCAAATCCGCCCATGCCGCAGGCTCTCCTGAAAACGGCCGCTCTGCCCTTGATGCTGTGGAGCTTATGAATGTAGGCTCAAACTATCTCCGCGAGCATGTGCCCACAACTTCACGCTTCCACTATGCCGTTGTAAATACCGGCGGCACAGCCCCAAATGTTGTTCAGGCGGAAGCCGAGGTTCTCTATCTTGTCCGCGCGCCTAAGATCGGTCAAGCCAAAAATATATATGAGCGCATTTGCAATATCGCCCGCGGCGCGGCGCTTATGACTGAAACTCAATTAGAAATTAATTTCGATAAAGCCTGTTCAAATTACATACCTAATATAGAGCTTTCCACTCTTATGTATGAAGTTATGCAGGCTATCGGTCCGACAGCTTTCAATGATGCAGACAAAGCTATGGCTGAAAAGCTGCGCGCAACTCTCTCCGATGACGAGAAAAATAAAACCATAGGCAAAACCAACAACATTGCCGACTGGCAGGCAGTGGAAGAAATAGCGGAAGGCAAAGTTCTCTCCGACTTTATCTATCCGTACCATCCTGAGCTTAAGGATGTATCCAGCCCCGGCTCAACCGATGTAAGCGATGTAAGCTGGGTAGTTCCCACTGCACAGTTTAACTGGTCCACCGCCCCGAGAAATACCTCCGCCCACACATGGCAATGGGTAAGCATAGGCAAAAGCCCCATTGCTCACAAGGGTACGGCAAGTGCCGCTAAAGTTATGGCAGCAACAGCGGTTCTCGCCTATAACAATCCTGAGATTATAGAAAAAGCCAAGGCAGAGCTTAAAAAACTCCATGAAAAAACACCTTATGAAAATCCTATTCCAAAAGATGTCCGCCCGAAACCACTTAATAAATAGTCATAGTAAACAATAAAAAAGCTCAAGGGATTTTCCCTTGGGCTTTTAATTTTGAATATTCAAAATTAATAAGATATAATTATACCGCCGTCATCGGCATAAGTTGAGCAAAGCCCTCTCGTTTCCACCACAACGGCATCTTTGAAATTAATATGCTTCATAATTTCATCCTTAGCCCAGTTGGCTCTTTCCAAGCATCTCACATGGTTGACAGCCAGTATCCGCTTTTCAAATTCAACGGAATCCTGCTTTATTTTATCTATAATTTTGGCCAAGGCTTTGCTGGAACCCATTGCCTTGTCAATCATCTCGGTTCTGCCCTCAACAGCCGCACATACAGGCTTTATATTGAGCATGGAGGCAACCTTGGCAACATAGCCGTTCATTCTTCCGTTTTTAACCAAATTATCATATTTTTCCAATATAAAATATGTACTCATGCTGTCAACAAAATCAGTTACAGATGAAACAATATCATCAAACTCCAGCTTATTTTTAATAAGCTCATTAATTTTCATAGCCATAAGCATTGGACCGGAGGATGCGCTTAAAGAATCAAAAACATGTATTTTACCCTGCCCGCCTTCATCCTCATACATTTGCTTTGCAAGCAGCGCATTGCTGTGAGAGGCGCTTAGGGGTGAAGATATGGTAATAACAAAGCTATCTACCGCGCCGCGCATTTTCTCAAGATATAGTTCAGGGCTGGGTGCGGCGGTTTTAACGGATTTTGCCTTTCTCATTTTCTCAATATAGGCGTTTATCTCGAAGCTCTCATCATCAATTACATGCTTCTCATCCAGCAGAAGGCTGAAAGGCACATATTCCAAGCTGAGCCCCTCCGCTTGACATAAAACCTCATCAGTATCGCAAGAGCTGTCTACAATAATTTTCATAACCGCACTCTCCCTCTATGTAGTATTGAAAACCACATTAAATAGTTTGTTATATACTGTCTATTGATTGTATTTTAAAACATTTTCAAGCAACATGCAAGGCTTTTTACTAATCCAATTAAAATATTTTAAGTATTTTCATACTTTCTTTACTTCATATTTTATCAGTGAAAAATAAATTTTTACCAACTATAATCCTTAAGGCTTAAATATTCTCCTTTTTCACTGCATTATTGCGCACTGCTGCACCGGAAAATCATAGAATAAAAAATAAATAAATTTTTCTATAAATCTATATTGACAAAAAATAATCACTATGCTATTATGATTAAAATTTAATACGAAATGAAATGCGATGATGGAGAAAAAATCATGCCTAAGCCGGAATCCTGTTTATAAAACAGGAATCAGAGATTTCGCGGTCGGTGCAAGCGGAACCCGTATGACATGTAAATACACTCTTTAGCATATCTGTTGAAAGTTTGCAAGTAAACAGATACGGTTTCGCCGCCGTTAACAGGCGCAGGGATTGTTGGATCCCTTGTAAAGTGGCGCGAACCTTTGCGCAACGTGGGTGGTACCGCGGTAGCTTTTTGATTATTAGCTTTCGTCCTATGAGTCTTTCAGACTCATAGGACGAAGTTTTTTTATGTTTAAACCTATATTATTCAGGAGGAAATATTTATGTCTAACATCAGCTTTTTTTCGGGAGAAAATGTACCTTTGGAAATGCACAAAGTGAGAATGGTTCAAAAACTTACTCTTTTAGATGCACCCGGCAGGCTTAAAGCCATGGAGGAAGCAGGAAATAACACATTCTTACTTCAAAATAGAGATGTATTTTTGGATATGCTCTCAGACAGCGGCGTAAACGCCATGAGTGACAAGCAGTTTGCGGCAATGTTCCTTGCAGATGATACCTATGCGGGCAGTGAATCTTTTACAAGGCTTGAAGAAGCCGTAACTCAGGTTTTCGGCACCCGTTTTCTGCTGCCTGCCCATCAAGGCCGCGCATGTGAAAACATACTTGCCCATGCCTTTGTGAAGCCGGGCCAGGCAACGCTTATGAACTATCATTTTACTACCACAAAATCTCATATAACCCGCCTTGGCGGTACTGTTGAAGAAATACACACAAAAGAAGCTCTCAACATAGAAAGCTGTGAAGATTTCAAGGGCAATATCGATACAGACCTTCTCCGGACTAAGATAGATGAATTGGGCAAAGAAAATATCGCCTTCGTTCGCATTGAAGCCGGAACCAATTTAATAGGCGGCCAGCCTGTTTCATTGGAAAATATGAAGAAGGCTACCGAAATATGCAAGGAAAAAGGCGTTATCAGCGTTTTCGATGCCAGCCTGCTCTCCGATAATCTCTACTTCCTAAAAACACGTGAGAAAAACTGCGAAAACATGGATTTGAATGAAATCACGAAAGAAATCGGCAATATTTTCGATATAGTTTATTTCTCCGCCCGCAAGCTGGGCTGTGCAAAAGGCGGCTGCATACTTACAAATAATGAGAGCTTTTACAATAGCATGAAAGAGCTCGTTCCTCTTTTTGAAGGCTTTTTGACATACGGCGGCATGAGCCTCCGAGAGATGGAGGCTTTGTCTGTCGGCCTTATTGAAACGCTGGATATGGATTTTATCAGCCAGACTCCGCTTTTCGTTGCCGCTTTGAATGAAGAGCTGATTAATAAAAATGTTCCTGTGGTAACGCCTGCCGGCGGCTTGGGCTGCCATATAAACGCAGGGAAATTTGTGCCTCATATTCCTCAAAC
>JGI994J12354_10001119_pt1 | contig 27130 bp, 27 predicted proteins | sample IntmicLarv3ML3BL_FD_12354 | JGI IMG/M metagenome (IMG submission 12354)
AAATGCAATATTATCAGATTGGTGTGTTATTACTTGTAAAATTGGTGGTAACAATAGTATGTATGATAATACTATTGCTTTTAAAAATCTTATTACTGATTTAATTGAAATAGCAAAACAAGATTCATCTCATATAGTTAATGCAAAATTAATTCAAAAATCATTAAGAATATCTCTTGACAAAAATGATGTATACATTGATTGTCAATGTGATGATATGAAATATAGATTTGCTTATTGGGCTACTCAAGGTAAATTTAAATGGGGAAAATTACAAAATTCAAATGGTAAGCAAGTTAGAAATCCAAGTAATGATATTGGAGCAATGTGTAAACATTCTTATACATTATTAAGATCTAATAATTTTCTTAATTATATATCTGATAAAATAATGAGAACTATTATGGCTAATCTAGATGTTTTAGTAAAGAAATTTAACATTAATTTAAAAGAGTTTATTGTAAATACAGCTGCATACGATAGATTGCTACAGATGAATTTAACACGTGATGATAAAGGTAGATTCCAAAAACCAAAGCCAAAACCTGAAGAACCTAAGGAACAAGAAAAACCAAAAGAAGATGAACAGAAACAAGAACCAACTTCAGTTAATCCAAAAGGAGAAGAAGAAAATGATACAGATAATGAAGATGTTGACTGAAGATATTAATACTGATGATATTTTTCAATATATTTCTAAAGAACAGTTATTAATTAGTTTACAAGATTTAATTGGAGATGAAGAATTTATAGCATTTGTAAAATCATTAGTAAAAGAAAATAATGAAAATAAATCATTACAAGATATATTAATTAGTAAATATACACAAGAAGAAATTATAAATCAAATTAAAGATCAATTTGAATATATCTGGGATGAATTATTTAATAGATTAAATCAAAATATAAAGGAGACTATGTAATGTCAAATGTAGAAGCAAAAATTAAAGATTTATTAGGTGAAAGAAATACTCTTATCAACGAGATGGCTGAATTGGAACACGCATATAAATTAAGACAAGAAAGAATTATAGAAATTAATGGGTCTGTCAAAACTCTTCAAGAAATGATGATTCCTGTATCAGAGGATGAAATTCCTGTAGGAGAAAATGAAATGAAAGAGTAGGTGATATAAATGGTAAATATTACAGTCTTTCAAAATGGAACTGTAATTGGAGATAAAGGAAAAATAATTGGATATGAAGGACAAGATTATTCTGAAATGATTCATATTGTTTTTCCACAATTTTCGGGTTGCCAATATTACATTGAATATAAATATAATCAAACAATTTTTAAAGATAAAATAGATTCTAATGGACATATAAAATTAAAGATTGAAAAAGGTGGAAGAATTCAAGCACAATTTGTTGCAATAGATTCTATTACTGGAATTCCTCAATTTAAATCTAAATCTTGGGATTTTATTGTTCATGAATCTTTAAAAACAGAAGCTTGTCATTATCCATGTCCACCAGAATATATTCATTCAAATAAACATCACCATCATTCAGATCATCATGGATGTTGTAATCACGATAGTCATGGTTGTGGAAATAATAATAATGATTGTTGCAATATGCTTTTTGAAATTAAAACAGAATTAAGAAATGAAGAAGATATTAGATTTGATAATATTCAAGAAATTAATATCAGATTAGATAAAATAGAAACAATGTTAGGTATTTTAGAAGATCCTATTGCTCGCATAGTTGATGCTAATTTATTAGTTACTATTGGTAAATGGAGTGCAGATGTAGGATCGTTTAACTTTCCAACTAATACAGATCGATATAAACTTGATGTTAGTTTGTTTAATGATTGTGATGTGTTACAAAATGCTTATGAAGTTGATTCTGATAATATTTGGTATAGAACAGGTATTCTTGATTCTTTAGCAGGAATATACACCTGGAGCGAATGGTGTCCAGTAATTACAATTGTAGAATCGTTAGACTAATATGAAATGAGGTGATATTATGAATATTACCATAAAACAATCTGGTTTTGTAACAGGTGATTTTTTAAACCCGGTTGGATATTCTGGTGAAATGAATGCAAGACAACTAAATATAACACATCCTCTATTTGAAAATGCATTCTATCAATTAATTATTATAAAAGAAAATAGACCTTATATATTAGGTATACAAGATGGTAAAGTAATATTACCTCCATCTTTAACTGATATATGTGCTTGTTTAGAATGCCAATTTATTGCAATTAGAAAAAATGATGAATTAGATTTAGCATTAAATAATTGTGATTGTTATCCATCTTCTACTAATGATTGCCAACATATGATATTTAAATCTGATAAATTTACTTTAAAAGTAGCACAAGGTTTAAATTTAAATGGATTAACACCTATTCCACCATATGAAACTCTTGTAGATATGTATAATAATATTGGTAAAGCAAAATTAATTGCAGAAAAATCTACTTTTGATAATATGAAAGTAGCAGATTCTATAGATGAAAAAATTAAAGAATTGCAAAATGAAGATTATATGGTTGATTTACAAAAAGAAAGTAAACAAAGAAAAGATGCAGATGTAGAAATTAATAAACAAATTCAAACATTATTAAATAATTATAAAGATAAGTATCAAATCATTATTGATAATGTTTTACAAGGTAAAGCTATTAGAGATATGCAAAATAACATTATATTAACAGATACTGTAGTTATTAATAGTTTTATTATTTCACCAGATATTACAATAATTATACCAAGAAATAAAACGTTAATACTTAATACTAATGCTAAGTTAAAAATTGAAGGTACATTAACTGTAAGTGGAAAAGTTATGTTAAAGCAAGGATCTGTTGTTGAAATTACTGGTAATGTTACTACAAATGATTTTTATAATGATTTTATTTTTGATAATCCATCAGCTATAATAAATATTATTTCAAATTCAAGTATTAAAAACAATCAAATAAACATCTTTGGTAATGGTTCATTTGATGCTAAGATTGGTTCTTCTATTAAATATGTTAAAGCTAACGATAATAAAATATTTGATTTAAGTGGAGAAGCAATTATAAGTACCGGATATGATTATATTATAATTAATGAAGACAAATTAAATATTGATGGATCATTAGAAGTTGATGGCGTTATTAAATTATATAATGATTCTCAAATAATGATAGAAAATAATAGTTTATTAGATGTTAAAAATAATATTCAAGTTTATGATGATGGAAATATAATTGGTATAAACAATACATCAGAATTAAAAATAGATGCTCTTGCAGAAGTTACAGATTTTGAAGCTGATAAAATATATATTTATGATAATAACGAATGGGTAGAGAAGGAGGAATAAATTATGGATAAAACTATTCCAATTGAAATTGAAGGAGTAATTGTTATTGAAGAAAATCCATTAAATAAAAATGAAGTTGGAAGAGAATTAAATTCTATGGCTGATGCTTTTGGAAAATTATTAAAACAATTTATTTCATCTTCTTTTAATGGACTTACTAATATTGCAACATATGATAAATATGAAAGACGATTAGAACTTTTAGCTAAAGCTGTTCAAAACGAACTTAATACAATTAAAGAATTAAAAATCTCAGATTATCCAGCTAATAAATCTGTAATGGTAGCTTCATTAAAGTTAACAGAAGGTTATGAATCTGATATTGCAGAAATTCGAGAAATTATTGCTTGGCTTCAAAAAGGACAATCATTAGAAGATGCAAAGAATGAACTTTGGGCATATAATGAAGAACGTGGTTGGAGTATTAAACTTAATGAATATACTACTGTTGAAGAAATAATTAATTATTTTGAAGATCAAATAGATTATATTAATGAAATGATTAAAAAATCTTAATAAAGATTTTATAAAAAGAAATCAAATATAGAATAAAGAAACTCCTATAAATGTATATAGGAGTTTTATTTTTTATAAAATAACATCTTATAAATAAAATAACATTCTATTTAGAATTAAATTATAATTATTATAGAGTTATAAAAATAATTTTATGAATTAAAGGAGTATATTAAGGAAAAGAAGTGATATAATTGAATACTGTAAATGATGTCATAGCTGGCTTAAATGATTTAGAACGCCAACAATTATCAAAACTTCTTAAAGAATTAAACAAGGGAAACACAAACGTAATCACCGAATTGATACAAGATATATGGGATGAAATTCCTGTTGATATAGATACTTTTATTGATGATCCAAGATATTTAAGAAATTGTTTTTATCCTGATGGTGCAACTTCATGTATTATTTATCCTTATTGGAGAGAAAAATTAAAAGAAATATTTAAAGATCCATATAAATTTAGTGAAATTGCATTCAGTGGAGGTATCGGATTAGGAAAATCAGAAATAGCTAAACTAGCTTTAGCATATCTGTCTTATCGTCTTTTATGTCTTAAAAACCCTCAGTTATTTTATAATAAACCAATGACAAAACCAATAGTAATTTTATTCTTTAATAATACAAAAGAATTAGCTGAAAAAGTATTATTAAGACCTTTTGTTGAAATGGTAATGCAATCTCCATGGTTTATGGAAAATGGAAAAATTACTGGTAGAGAACACTTAAATTATATTCCACATAAAAATGTTAGATTTGAAGCAGGTTCTAGAAGTAGTCATGCTCTTGGTCAAGATATTTTTGCAGGTATTATTGATGAAATTAACTTTGCTCAAGGTGCAGACGTATCAATTGAAAAATCAAAAATTATGGGTGTTTATGCAGCAATAAATACTCGTATATCTAATAGATTCCGTGTGGAAGGTAATGTACATGGGAAGTTATTTTTGGTATCTTCAAAAAGATCTGAATATGACTTCCTAGAGCAGTATGTACAGAAAATGAAATCTGAAGATAATTTTTATTTGGTAGATGATAAAGTATGGAATATTGTTCCTCCAGAAAAAACTGGTTATTCTGGTAAGACATTTAAATTAGCTATTGGTGGAAATATATTACCATCAAAAATTATCCAAGAACATGAGGATATAGATGCATTAATTAAACAAGGATATGAAATATTAGAAGTTCCTATTGAAGAAAAACAAAAATTTGAATTAGATATGGAACGTAATTTAATGGATATAGCTGCAGTATCTATTACTTATACAACTAAGTTTTTAAATTATGAAATTATTTCTCAGTGTTATACTGAAGATCAAAATCCATTTATAAATGAAATTATTTCACTTGGAACTAAAGATGATCTAGAAGTTAAAGACTTTTTTAAATTAAATGATGTAATTCCAGACATTAGAAGAAAACCTGGTTTTATACATATAGATACATCATTAACTGGTGATAGAACTGGTATTGGTTATACATGTATGATAGGTAGACAAAAAACAGAAACTTTTGATGTAGCTGCAAATAAAGTAATTAAAACTTATAAAACAGTATATAAGCATGTATTTAATATTGAAATACAATGTCCAAAAGATGCTGAAATTAGTTTTCAGAAAACACGAAATTTTATAGCTTATTTAAGACAAAGTGGATTTAATATTTGTGCAATTACTACTGATGGTTACCAAAGTGCAGATACTCGACAAATGTTAGAGTTAATGGGATTTGAAGATGTAAAAAGAGTTAAGTTTGAACAAACTCCTGAAATTTATATGTCATTAAGAAATGCTTTAATAGAAAAACGTATTTCTTTATTGAAAATTAAATGTTTAGAAAAACAGTTATTATTAGTAGAAAGAAATAATCAATCTGGAAAAATAGGACATCCTGAGAATAATGGTGATGGACATGGTGATGGCGCTGATGGATTAGCTGGTTCATTGTATAATGCAATTGTTCATGAAGCAGAATATTCAGATGCTTTAACAACAATACATTTAATATCACCTGCTGATACTAGTTTAGAACAAGAAAACATATTAAAAGCTGCTGCTGGAATTATAAATATTGAAAAAGAAATAAGCCAGAAGCCTATACAATCTAACATAAATATTAATCAACCACAGTCGGAAAATATTACGAAGAAACAGGGGTTGTCAAGTTGGATTTTATAGGTTGGGTGATATAGAGTGTATAAAAAATATCCTAAAGGATTGAAATTAAATGAAGAGTCAGAAAAACTTGTAGAAAAAAATATGGGTATAGCTCATAAACTAGCTTCTGCTTGGACCAATGGTGTTGTACCTTATGAAGAACTAAGACAACAAGCATATTTGGTTTTAGTTGATTGCGCAACTAAATTTGATCCATTAAATGGTACAAAATTTGGTACTTATGCTTATAATTGTATTTCAATTCAACTTAATAATTATGTACAGCAATATAATAAGATTATTAATATTCCAATTAATAAAATTTATAAAATGCATAAATACCAACAATTACCAGTAGAAGAAAAAGAAGAATTTAAAAAAGAATCTAAATTATCTGATAATGATGTTGAATTTTATAGTACTTATGAAATGATTAGTTTAAATCAACAAGTAGATGACGATTATGCAGATTGTAGTAATTTTTATTCAAAAGATGATGATGGTTATGATAGAGTAGAACAAAATGATTCAATTAAATTTATTTTGAAAAATTTAGATTCTGTAATAGATGATGAATTAGATAGAGACGTATTTGCAGAAATAATTCATATTCAATTTGAAACTGATAATTATAAGGATGTAGCTAAAAAATTTAATTTGAAACTTAAAGATATTTATGATATAGTTGAACGCTGTCAAAAAATAATGGCTGCACATAGAAATGATTTTATTTAAATAGATATGGAAAAAGTATAATTAGTATATAATTTTCTTAATCATTACACACATAAATAATTAAGATTATATGCTTTTTTCATATAAATCAAAATGTGTTTTATGTTAAAATAAAACTATATAAAAATATTTTGTAAAGGAGTTATATGATTAAAATGATTCTTTATTCGAATAATTGTCCAAAATGCATGATTTTAAAGAAGAAGTTAGAACAAAAAGATATTTTATATGATACTTCTGATGATTTTGATATTTTATTAAAAAATAATTTTCAAACATTACCTGTTTTAGGAGTGGATGGTAAATTATTACCTTTCACAGAAGCTGTGGAATATATAAATACTTTATAGTGAAAAAGAGGATGAGACGTTATGCAAATTGAAATGAAACTTTATAAACCATTTGTTGCATCAATGAATAAGCTAAAAGATAAATATGGAGAGGAATTTACTAAGCTTAATGGTTTTCAAAATAGTAATTTAAATTATACAGATTTTATAGATAATTTTATAGATTCAAATACATTAGCAGATATAACAATAGATGCCAATGCTAATAGTTCTACAAAAGATATTCGTAGTTTAATGTCAGATATGCATAAACCACATACAAAAATGTTATCTTATAATAAAATTTATTATGAATTAGTAAAAAGATATGGTTCAGGAATTGCAGATAGATGGTTGGAATTAGAATGGAATGGAAGTTTTTATTTACACAATGCTCCAACTGTTACTTTTTTACCTTACTGTTTTGCTTATGATTTGGATTTGATTGTAGAAAAAGGATTATTTTTTATAGATAAATTTAAATCTGGTCCAGCAAAACATTTATCAACATTTAATGATCATGTATTAGAATTTATATCTTGGAACTCAAATAGAGTTTCAGGTGCTGTAGGTTTACCTAGTTATTTAGTTTACTCATGGTGGTTTTGGTATAATGATGTAAAACAAGATCATGTATTAAAAGATCCTGAATATTATCGTAAACAATGTTTTCAAAAATTTATTTATGATTTAAATCAACCTTATTTAAGAATGGTTGAATGTGCTTTTTCAAATATTTCAATCATGGATAGACCATATCTTACAGAATTATTTGGAGATAGAACTTTTCCTGATGGCGAATTAGTAATAGATCATATTGAAGAAATTATTGAACATCAAAAAGTATTTATGGAAACTGTTGCAGAAATAAGACATAAATTATTCATGACATTTCCAGTTCTTACATTTAGTTTATTATATCAAGATGGTAAATTTGTAGATGAAGAATTTGCAAGATGGGCTAATAAACATAACATGGAATGGTATGATAGTAATTTTTATGTTGGTAATGATGTTTCTACTTTAAGTAATTGTTGTAGATTATTATCAGATACTTCTAAACTTAAAGGATTTATAAATTCTATTGGTGGTACTTCATTAAAGATTGGTTCTGTTCAAGTAAATACAATTAATCTTAGAAGAATTGCTTTAGAATCTGGTAAAGATGAAGATAAATATATTGAAATTTTAAAAGAACGATTGTGTATGTGTTGTAAAGTACTAAATGTTGTTAGAAGTATTATTTTACGTAATGTAGAAAAAGGTTTATTACCAAATTATACGCATGGCCTTATTGATATTGATAAACAGTTTAATACTATTGGAGTAACAGCAATGTATGAAACTATAAGACAGTTTGGTTATATAAATGAAGATAAATTAGGTAATAAATCATATTCAGACAAAGGTATAAAATTTGCATCTAAAATATTTGAAATAATTAATGAATTTAAAGATGGATATGTTCAAGATAAAGATTATAATATGAATGTAGAAAATGTTCCTGGAGAAAGAGCAAATGTTATTACTTGTAAAAAAGATAAGTTATTATTTTTAGATGATGAATATCAAGATGATATATATTCTAACCAATGGATTCCATTACAAGAAAGATGTACTATTGATGAAAAAATTAAATTAGGTAGTATTTTAGATAAAGAATGTGGCGGCGGACAAATATCTCATATTAATATTCAATCTAAATTTACTACTGAAGAACAATCTTGGAATTTATTAAATCATATTGCTTCAAAAGGTGTAATTTATTTTGCATATAATATTAAGATATCTACTTGTGAAGATGGGCATGGTTTTTTTGGAACTCATTGTCCACAATGTGGAAAAGTAAAAGCAAATGAATTTTCAAGAGTTGTTGGATTTTTAACTCCAAAATCTTCATATTCTAAAGAACGAAAAGTTGAATTTGATAATAGAAAGTGGTTTAATTTAAACGAATAGTGAGAATTGATAATTTATGTTAACTTTAGAACAAAGAAACGAATTATTTTTAAAAAATCAAAATTTAGTTTATAGTAGTGTTAAAACTTATTTTCCTTTTATATATAGTAATTTTCAAGATAGAGAAGATTACTTTCAAATAGGATTTATGGGTTTATTAAAAGCAATTAATAATTTTAAACCAGAAAAAGGTTTCGCATTATCAACATATGCAGTCCCTATGATTTGTGGTGAAATACGCAGATCATTAAGGGATTGTAAATCTTTAATTCATTTTACAAGAAAAATAAAAGATATTGCTAATAAAATATTATATATATTGAATTGCTCTGAAACTCAAGAAGAGGATAAAGAAATAACAATTATTAATGAATTAGAAAATTATGATATAGATATGCAAGATAAAATGGCTATTTATAATTATCTTACAGGTGTAGTTCAATTAGATGATGCAATTAATGAAGAAGAAGGAACTACTACTAAGAAAGATAATTTAGTAAGTAAAGAAAGTGTTGAAGATGATGTAGAATATAATATGTATAATCAATATTTATTAGATGGAGAACCTGAAGATAGACAGTTTATTTTTAAAAAATATATTAATGGTTATACACAAATGCAAATCGCAGAAGAAGTAGGTTTGTCTCAAGCACAAATAAGTAGGATATTTAAACATTTTAGATTAAAGACTATTAATCTATTTATTAAGCAAGAAGATTATGATACAGGTCTTAATTTAATCTGGAAACACTTTCATACATATTGTATTAAACAAGGAGTTTTTTGTTTAGAAAAATTAAAGAATTTTTGTTTTAAAAATGGAATTATATTTTCAAAAATTCCTGAAACAACTTTAAATAATTTTATCAAAAATAAGGAGAACATAATAATCATGCAAAATGATGTTTATTCAAAAAAAGAATGTAATAAACTTATCACCAAAGCTTTAATGAAAATTATATTAAGTAATACTAATCCAAAAAATATTAAATCTTCTATAAAAACAACTTTTATAAAAGCAGATTTAAATAATAAATCTTTATTAGATTATTTACAACAATTATCTATAATACAAATAAATAGTTTAACTGATTATGCTTCTAAATTAAATGAGAAGTATGAATATAAACAAAATTATCAAATAAAAATTAATACAGATGAGTTTCCAAAAGTAGCTAAATCAATAAAACAAAAAGAAGTATTTGTTACTAAACAAGAAAAAATAACAACAGTAACTATTACTAAAATTGAAGAACCACAAGTAATCCAAGAAAATGTTAAAGAAATTTTTGAAGAAAAAGCACTCCAAGAACTCCAAATACCAGAAATAAAATCTTTTAATGTTAATGTTCTTTTAGATGGAGTTATAAACATTTTAGAGACATTTCAAGCAAATAATAAATTGCTTGTAATTTAATTTTGATATATTACAAGATAAACAAATAAAATTGGAGTGATAGATAATGGCACAGTATGATAACGCTGCACAACGTGGATCTTTAGTTAGAGGTATATCAGCAGAATTACAAGATGAAGTATTAGCTACATTAATATTTGATAAAGAAATGTATGATTGTACTAAAGGAGTTATTATTGATAATTTTTTCTTAGGTAATGAATATATTATATTATTCAAAGCATTAAAACAATTTCATGATAAAAATTCATCTATTCCAACATTAAAAGATATGATGATTGAAATTTCGTTATTAATTTCTACATCAGATAGTCTTGATAAAGCTAAAAAATTATTAAAAATATTATATACTGATTATACAGAAGAATATATTTTTAAAGAATCTGCTGTAAAGAAAACTCATTTTGAAGAATTTATTAAAAGAAATGGTGCAGAATATTGTTTTTCAACAATGATAGAACAAAGTCGTAATGATGAAGGAATAGATTGGGGTAGAATAATTCCTCATTTTAAAAAGTTTACAGATTTCTCAATAGTTCAATCAACTCCTTATAACATGGGTGATATTGAAAATATTAGAAAAGTTCATGAAGAAGCATTAGGTGGTAATGGTAGTAAAAAAATTAGATTCTTTTTAGATGAAGTAAATGAATTAATGAACCATGATGCTTTTTTACCAGGAACATTAAATATGATATCTGCTTCTCCTGGTGTTGGTAAAACTCTATCAATGATTAATCAAGGTGTTTCAGCAACAAAAGATGGTTTTAATTCACTTCATATTTTCTTAGGAGATTTAAGTAAAGAAGCAGCTCGTTTAAGATACTTATCTAATTATTCTCAAATTTCATTAGGTAAATTAATTAAAATGCCAATTGAAGAACATGAAGAATTATCTAGAAAATTAAATGATGAGGGTGATACTGCTGGTGCATTATCTCGTAATTTTATATTACCTATTAATGCAGGAAGATGTTCAATTGAACAGTTAGGTAATGAAATAGAAAAAAGTCAATTAAAAGAAAAATTACATTTTGATCAAATTATTATAGATTACGATTCAAACTTAAAAACTGAAGGCATGAACATGTACAATGAAGGCGGAGACGTATATAATAAAGCTAGAGAATTTATGATTAAAAATCAATCAGTTGGTTTTATTCTATCTCAACCAAAAATAACATTTTTCTCTCAAGAAATATTAACATTAGATTGTGCATCAGAATCTTCTCAAAAACAACATGTTGTTGATTTTATGATGGGTATTGGTAAACCGGGAAAAATTTTATTACCAGCCGGCGTAGCTTATGTTAGTAAAAATAGAGATGGTAGAGTTGGTAAAAAAATATATCTTTCAATTAATGGTGCTACTCAAACAGTTAAGAGTATATCAGAAAATGAATATGAACGTTTAAAAAGAGATGCTATTAATGAAGATTAGAATACTATAAAAATTTAATAAAAATATATAAAAGCTTCAAAGAATTTTATCTTTGAAGCTTTTTACTTTATAAATAAAATAAAAATATAAGTACTATGTAAGTAATTATGAGAGGAGGCCTCAAACATGCCTATAGAAAATTGTCCTTGTGGTGGAAATGCTATGGATAGATTTTATTCACTTTTTACTTGTGACCATGTTTGTAGTCACTGTCATTGGACTTTTAATCAATGCTGCAATGGTTGTTATGCTGATGAGTCAGCATGTAATTGTAAAGGTGACTGTGTTAATTTTTATGATATAAAATTAAAACCAGTATTGCTTTCAAAAATTAAAGCTTTTGGTTATTGTGATAATCATAAAGCTTTAGGTGTTCAGTATACAGATGGCAATAAAAAATTATTTTTAAATGTAGAAAAAGATATTTATGATGGTTTAGTTGAATTAAATAAAGATCTTTTATCTATGTATTTAGAATCTAATCTAACTGAAGATAATCAATGTATAGTAATACCATAAACATAAAGGAGATAATTTAAATGGCTTTTTGGGATAATTGGTTTAGAGGAAATCAAAATAAACGACTTGAGTCAATTCATGAATCTGTTAGAGTTGCTACTAATAATGATGATGAAAATGGAATGCATTATAATCCATTAAAAACAATTAGTACAATTTTTGGAGAAGATGATTTATTAAATATTGGTGAAGTAAATCAATTTCGTTTATTAAGAACAGAACGTAGTGAAAAATTTAATTCATATGACTTAATGGCACAAGATTCTAGAATTGCATCTATCCTTAACATGTATGCAGATGATTGTACTCAATATAATCAATCATCACAAGTTATTTGGGCTGAAGGAGGGAATCCAGATGCTGTAGAATTTGCTAATAGAATCATAGATAATTTACAATTAAATAAATCTGCTTGGGCTCATATATATTCATTATGTAAATATGGGGATTTATATTTAGAATTATTTTATGACGATGAACTTGGTGAATCTCAAGAAAATAATGAAGAAGAAAAATCTAGAGCTGATGTTAAAATATATGAACAAAAACAAGGAGCTCGATTAACTGAACATATAGAAGCTGTAAAAAATCCTGCTGGTATTTTTGATTTATTCTTTCATGGTAAAACTGCATTTTATGTAAGAGTTAACAAAGATGAAAATAGTACGTATAATGCTATGTATCAAAAATCAATTTATACTTATCAAGATGATGAAGAAAGTGTTATTATGCCAGCTGATAAATATATTCATATTTGCATTAATGATGCTTATACAAGATTCCCATGTAAATATATTGTAAAAGATAAAGAAACAGATTTAGAAACACTATATGATGTTCGTGAAGGTACTTCTGTTTTAGCAAATGTATTTAAAGTATGGTCAGAATTAAATCTTTTAGAAGATTCTGTTTTATTAAATAGATTATCAAAATCTGCTATTGTTCGATTAATTCAAATTGAAGTTGGTAATACAGATGATACAGATGTACAAGAAATATTACAAGCTTTAAGAGATAGAATTTCTAGAAGTAGATATTTAGATAAATCAACTGGAAGTTATAAAAATCAAATTAATCCGGGCCCATTAGAAAATATAGTGTATCATGCAACTCATAAAGGTAATGGTGCTATAACTCATTCAACAATGGGTGGAGATGTAGATGTTAAAGCATTAGCTGATTTAGATTATTTTTTAGAAAAATTAGCTAATGGTATATCTGTTCCAAAAGCTTATTTAATGCAAAAGAATGATGATGGCGGCGGATTATCTGCAGGCACATCCTTAACAAAATTTGATGCAAGATATGGTAGAACATTAAAAAGATATCAAACTGCATATATTTCTGGCATTGTGGATCTTATAAATACTTTTGCATATAAAAGAGGGTTATTTGAATATATTAATGATTTTAATATTAAGATGATATCTCCTTCAGCAGTAGAAGATAATGAACGCGATGAAAAATTACAAACACATACTAATATGATAAGAGATATTATGCAAATTGTAGAAAACGAAAAAGAAAGTTATAAACCTGTAGTTAGAAAACAAATTTTGAATTATTTAATTCAAAACATGTTACAAGATGATGGTCTTAATGATATATTAAAAGAAGATTATGAAAAAACACATGAAGAATTAGAAAAAGAACAAGCTATGCAAGAAGAAGAAGAGTTCAATGGTGGATTTTAAATAAGGAGATAACTAAATGAACTTTACAAAAAAGGAAATATTGAAAACTTTAGGAACTATTAAAGAAGAATATAATATCGATATTGAAGAATATATTGATGAAGTAATAGAACAAGATATTCCTTCTAAAACATTAAAATTTATTAATTTATATAAACCATTAGATGATTTAGGAGTATTTAATTTAATATATTATAAACGTAGAAAAACTCCATTATTTCATAATTTTAAAGTTGGAAATGTAGATGATTATGAACAAGTTTGTTGTTTAGGAAGTTTATTAACTCAAATGTTATGTTATATAAAAACTACTAAAGATGATGCAACTAAACATTCTCAGATAATTGGAATTAATTCAGTAATAGAATCTATTACAGATTTTGTAAATACAAATTCATTTACAAAAATAAATCAAACATATAATGAATTATCTGAACTATTTATTGATCTATTTAATAAGGATGGTGAGAACTAATGGCTATTGTTTTTTCTAAAATAGAAACAGAAGCAAGAACAAATATTGTAAAAGATGGAGATTCAATTTTAACTCCTTTATATGGAAAAATAAAAGTAGCTAAAGCTGTTGATGATAACTTTACTTATTTTGATACAGTAAATGGCTATGATTTATTTGTAAATGATAATGGAGATGAAACTTTTGCAGTAAAAGTAGAATCACTAGAAGAAATAACAGAAGAAGTAAATGTTGAATCTGATATAGAATATATTAATTCTAATTATGAAGTAGATAACGCTAAATGGGCTGATTCTGATAATGCAATTATTATTAAAGGTACTAAAGATACTTTACAAGAAATTGCAGATTATTATTCAGAAAAAGGAACTTATTTAGTTAGTTTAATTACTCCTGAAATTTTATTTTTAGAAATGCCTGAAGAATTAGAAGAAGCTGGTGCTAATCCTCAGAGTGATATGGAAATAAATAAATTTTTAGATGACTCATTTAAAAAAAATCCAAATGCTGCTAAACAAATTATACAAAAAGCAGGTATACCACCAAATGTAACAAATAATAAACCTGAAGATACTGCTGAATTAGCTAAAGCAGTTATTAAAGCAAATAAAAGTGTTTAAGAAAGTTGGTGAGTATATTATGGAATTAAAAACAATTAAAAGTCAAATAAATCATGTAAATAACTTTCCAAAAGGTTTATCAAATAAATCATTAGTATCACAACGTAAAGTTATAACAAATGCAGGTATGGCATTAGAAAATGATAAAGAAGGTGAAAATATGAATAGTTTAGAATTAAATATAAAAACTGAAGATAATATTGAACAAAATGACTTTTTTACTGAAGAAGAATATCAACCAGTTATTCAAGAAACCACATATTATGATGATTATGTAGAAATTGTTCCAGAAATTAATCATAATGAAGGAACTATTATTTTTAGTGTTATTATTAGAAATGATGAAACTTCAGTTACAGCAACATCTATTCCTGTTGCATTAGAATCTGCATATGAATTTTTTACACAACTATTAGATCTTTGTCAAGATGTTAGTGGTTTTGCTACTGATGAAATTATTGCAGCAATTAATGAAGATGATAATTTAACAGGAGCAACAATACTTGAATCTTTGGATTCTCTTAGTTTAAAAGAAGATAGTGATAAACCTTCTATGCAATTAAATATATCACCAACAGAATGTCCAAAATGCAATGGTGAAATGACTTGTGAAGAAGAAAATGGAAAAGAAGTTACTTATTGTATGGATTGTGGTTGGAATGATACTGATAAAATATTTGAAAGTACTAAATTAAATGAAGATTTAATTAATGGTGTTACATCATTAGCTATTGGTGATAGAATTCAATCAGATAAAAATAAAGATGTTATTTATAAGATTATTAATATTTTTATTAATGAAGAAGGTAAACCAATGCTTCATTTAAAAAATGAAAGAACAGAAAAAGAAATTAAAATTGAGCCTCAAGGTATTTTTGCAAAAAATTGTCATAAGCTTAAAGAATCAAAAATTGTAAAAGAAGCTTCAGTTGTAAAACCAGTTGGGATGCCACAAGCTTCAGATTCTTTTGTAAACTTAGATTTAGATTTAAGTACAGTTACTGTATCAGATTATATAGTAAGACTTGCTCAAGCAATTAGATCTGAACAAAAATCAATTTTAGAATATGATGCTTTATTATCTGCTAATGGAAGTATTCCTGGAGATGATAAACCTCAAATTACAGAAATTAGAGAAGATGAAAAAGATCATATGGTTATATTATCAAAATTATTAAGACGTCAAATTGAAACTAATTTTAAAGCTAATGAAGATAGAGTTAATACAGAGCAAGGTGAAGAAATAACTGAAGATAAAAAGAAAAAAGGTAAAGTTTCAAAAGAAGCTCAACCAGATGGATCTTCAGATCAAGATGTTTATCATATTGCTATGGCTAATGAAGAAGGAGTTTTAGTTGATGAAAATGGTAAAGTTAAAAAAGAAACTCTTGATATGATAAAAGAAGCTTGGGAAATTGCAAAAGATTATTTTACAGAAGCTAATGAGTTAGAAGAAGAAAAAAACTATAGACAAAAAGAAGAAACTGATTATATTGCATGGTTAGAAAATGGTGATAAAACAATATTAAAAGATTGGTCTATTGAAGATTTAAAAGCTTTATATAGCTGGTGTGAAACAGAATTAAATAATTCATTAGCAAAAGATGTTGTAGGTTGGGTTATAAAAGATGAAATTGATTCTAGAGGAACACAATCACAAACAGAAGATATCAATATAGATTTTTCAGAAACTATGAGTCAAGATCAATATGAAGTATCAGCTGATGTTAAATATGATGAAGATTTTATTTTAAAAGTAGGTTCAAATTTAAAAGATGCTATTCAACAATTTAATCAGGATATGAATGCTCGTGGTATAGGAATTGATTCTAATAGTTTTAAATTTGGAAATGGAAAAATAGATTTAGTTTTAATTAAACATAATAATTCAGAAATAGAAATTAATGATGAATATATCAAACGTATACTTACTTCATTATGTAAAACAGCTACTACTTATGAATATTGGGTAACTTTAGTAGAATAGTTTAGGAGGTATTTATTATGGCTATAGAATATCATGATGAATTAAATCCTAAACTATGGGATGGTAAAACATTAAAAAATGAAATAAAAGAAAAATTATTAGAAATATATGAAACGTTTAAACAACAATTATTAGAAAAAGAAATTCCAATTGACGTTATAGATGTTTTATTACTAGGTTCTAATGCTGCATATAATTATAATGATGCTTCTGATATTGATTTACATTTGGTTGTAGATTTTGATGATGTACCTTTAAATAATACATTGACTCAATTATTTTATAATTCTGAAAAATCACAGTTTAATGATACTTATGATATTTTAATTAAAGGTTTATCTGTAGAAGTGTATATAGAAGATATAAATGCAGGAACTATGAGTAATGGTATATATAGTTTATTACAAGGAAAATGGATTCAATATCCTACATATGAACCACCAGATGATGTTAATTATGAAGAATTATTAAACATATATAAAATAAAAATATCAGAAGTTTTATTATCTAATTCACCTGAAGAAATTAAAAATATGATTAATGAAATTAAAATGTTAAGAAAACTTTCATTAATGAATAGTGGTGAATTTTCTAAAGGTAATTTAGTTTTTAAAGAGTTAAGAAATGATAAGTCAATTCAACAATTATACGATAAATTATCAGAATTAGTATCGCAAGAATTATCTTTAGAAAAAGTAGGTGAATTAAAATGATGAATCTTTTTGAAAATTTACAAAATTATAAAGAAGCTTTTTCAAAAAATATTCCTCAAGAATTATTAAATAGAATGTTATATATGAATGGAAAACCCTCAGAGTTTATGGATGTTTTAATGAAAAAAGGTTTTGATCCAAGTAAGATAGTTATTGATAAGGTAGATAAATTTCATGAAAGAAATCCAAATTACATTCCTATTAAATTATATCAATATAATAGCTCGTCTAGTTCTGGCAGAAACACAGAAATGTCTGGTTTAGTTTTTGGTGGTCGAGATTTAAGAAATAAAGATAGTATATGGGATGATATTAGAGATGAAGAAATTATTGGGCGATATGAAATAGATTTAACTAAAAATCAAGATGCTATTATAGGTGATAGATACACTCAAAGACAAGCTAATAAAAATGATCCTAAAAATAAATATATAAATAGAAATGCTAATAGCTTTGGCAATGATAAAAGTGGATATTACACTGCAGGTAAATGGATAAATGATAAAGATAAAATTGGTGAACTTAAAGATCGTCAAAAAGCATTTGGTAATTAAAAAGAATTTTAAATTAAAGGTGGTGAAGAAAATTGAATAGAGTTGAAGCCACAACATACGATATATTTGAAATGACAAATACTTTAAATTATATATCAGAAGCAGGAGCTGGTTTTGATAAAGAACAAGATAAAGATATTAAAGGAAATCCTGTTTCAGATGAAGTAAAAGAAAGTAGTAAAAATAAAGGTGTCATTGGTAAAATTGCAGGCGTCGGTGCTGATTCAAATGAACCCACAAGAAATGGTAGACGTTATCCAGTAGAACTGTGGCAAAATGTAGAAAAATCTGAGTATTTTATTGAAGGAATGGAAAATAGAACTATTATTGGTGAAGCTGACCATCCAGATGAAAGATTAGATTATTCTGTAAAAGAAGGTGCAGTTACTCTTACAAAATATGAAATTAAAGAAGATGGAAAAGTATATACTGAATTTGATATATTAGATACTTTACCTGGTAGAACAGTAAAAACATATTTTGATGCAGGTTGTCGTTTAGGTGTATCTTCTCGTGGTTTAGGTGAAGAAGTATGTATTAGCGGTGAAAAGATTATAGATCCAGAATCTTATCAATTTTATTGTTTTGATGTAGTTGCTTTCCCAGCAGTTAAATCTGCAAGAATGGAATTAATTGAATCGACTTCACCAAAAAAAGAACAATTAATTAAATCTATTACTACAGAAATTAAAAATTGTACTTCAATTGATGAAGTTAAATTTATTGAATCTTTATCTCGTAGTGTTAATTTATATTTGGAAGAAATTGAAAAATCTATTGAAGATAAAAAATCTCAATTAGAAAAGCAAATAAAATTAAAGGAAGATATTGAAGAATTAAAAAACGAAGTATTAAATGAAGATGAAAATGCATCTTCAGAAGATAATATTGACAATAATAATAAAATAAAAATATCAGAACCAAGTGGTGATACTGATGAAGATACAACAGGTTGCGAACAAGATTCTGATGATCAAAATTTAATATTACTTGCAGAACTTGAAGAAAAATTACATACAAGAGATCTTAAAATTGAACAGCAACAAAATGTTATTAAAAATTTAGTTGCTAAATCTTATACACAAGTAAAACAAATTCAAGAACAAACTGAAGCTTATAATCTGTTAGTTCAAAATCATTCAGTAGAATTATCAGAACAAACAAAATTTAAAACAGAAAATGATGATAAATTAACTGAAGTAACAAATGAAAATATTAGTTTAAAATCTCAATTAGAGGAATTAACTAAAAAATATGAAAAGTTACAAAAAGTTAATAAGGAATTTTCTAATATAAGTGAATCTGTTAATAAAAAAACTGAAGATATTAATGCAGTAATTTTTAGTAAAGATAAACAGATTAATGAGTTACAAAAACAATTATCACAAACTGTTTTAGAATCAAAACATTTACAAACAGCTATTGGAAAGTTAAAAGAACAAATTATTTCTGAAACACAGAATGGTAAACAGCTTTTAACTGAAAGTGATTCTAAATTTAAAACTCAGTTATCTAATTTAGAAAAAAAGAATCATGATTTAAGTAGTAAAAATGAAAAATTAGAAAAAGCTATTGAAATTATAAATTCTGAAAAACAAGGTATTGATGTTAATTATAAAGAATCTTTAAATAAGTACATTTCTGTTGTTTGTAATAAGTATAATTTAAAAGTTGAAACTATGATTCGTTTGTTAGGTGAAAATTATACTATAAAAGATATTGATAGTTTGGCTAAAGAGTTAGCAAAAAATGAAACTAAAATGAATTCATTACCATTTGTTAATTTAGTACCAGATAGATCAATCATTGTAGAAAATATAGGTTTAAAACATTCTGATGATTTAGATCACGAAGTTTTAGATAGTTTTAAATTTATGGTAAATTCCAAAAATTAATAATAGAAAGGGTTGTTATATATGAGCATGACATACATGGAAAATGCAAAAACTCAGCAATTACTTGCTAAGTATGCTACCCGAATTAAATTGTCAGAATTGACTGAAGCGGTTAACCGTGGTTTAATTGGGGAAGATGAAGTAGAAAATGCGATTAAAACTAAAAAATTAGAATCTTTAAGATCACCCGTTATTTTCTCACATGAGAAAAAATTAATGATTGCACAGACTTCTGAAAATCTTCGCGAAAATATTGCTTTTATGGAAGCATCAAATCCAATGGCGTTAGGTGCATATAAAAGATATGCTATCGATATTAATAATACTGTTGTTGCAAATCTTATCGCTCCTGAACTTGTTGGTACTCACACATTAGAAGGTAGAAATGGTATCGTTCGTTACTTTAATTTTAACTATGGTAGAGATAAAGGTAAAACAGAAGCTGGTACTGCTTTCAATACTTCAATGAATATGCCAAATCCGGATCCTTGGTATACATCTAATTTGGTTGATGGAGAACCTGTTAAAACAGCTACTGGTACTTTAAAATGGGCTCCTGTTAAATTAGCTACATTTAGTGTAGTTGATGAAGGAACTGGAGATATTGGTATTTCTGATAACTTTGGTGCAATTACTGGTGCTGTAACTGGTACTATTACTCCAGCTGGTACGTATACATTTACTGGTACAGGTCCATGGGTTGTAACATATCGTTATGATAATGAAAGTGTTAGAGATGACGGTCCTGATAAGGCAGCTTTTGTAAATATTCCAACAGCTGATGTTGAAATCGGAGCTATTCCTGTATTCGCAGAAGTATTCCCGATGAATGCTACTTGGAGTACAATGGCTGAATACGATCTGATGAAAGAAACTAAAATGTCAATGCGTGATATTTTACAAACACAAATCGTAGGTGAATTACAACGTGAAGTCGATAATAGAATTATTACTTCATTGTTTGAAGGTGCAGATGCTTCTCGTCCAGTTCAATGGTCTGAAACTCCTGGTGTTGGTGTATCTCCTGATGCTCACTATAATGGATTAAGAATTGAATTAAATAAAGCATCAAAGAAAATCCGTGAAGCTACAAATAAATATTCTGCGAACTATATCGTAGCTGGTACTCAAGCTGCTGCTGATATCGAATGTATTACTGGTTTTAAATCAGCTAATACAAATACGGTTCCTGGTTCAAGATTACTTGGTGATTTTGCTGGATTTAAAGTTTATGAAACTACGGCTCTTGATGAATATGATTTATTCTTAGGATTTAAATCAAGTACTCCTATTGAAGCCGGCGCGTTCTATTGCCCATATATGCCTATCACATCTCTTGGTATGATTCAAACTGGCGATATGAGAAATAGAGAAGGATTTGCTACTTCTTATGCATTTACTTTAATCAATAGTAAACTGTATCAAAAAGGAAAAATTCTTCCTGAATAAACAAAGTTAAGTTATTCTGGGAGGTTTGGAATATAATCTCCCAGAATAAAAATTGAATTTATAAATTAGAAAGGATTGAGAGATTATGGCATATAAAGTTGTAATTAAAAATATCGTAAATCCAGCTTGTAACATTGCTTGTGATCCTGGTAATCGTGGTATTAAAACTTTCGTTACAGATACATTTGTTGCAGAACATCCTGAACTTACATGGGAATACGTATTTAAAAATACGTCAATGGTAAATGGATTTAATGATGAGTTTATGTTAGTATCAGATGCGACAACTTTCGGAATTGAATATTTGGATGGTAAAGATGCTGGAACTTATATTTTATCGGCTAAATTAAAATATAGAAATTCTGATAGAGCTGTACCTGCTTATAGACAAGCTAATGCATTAGTATTACAACCTGGTGAAGAAGTTACTATCGAAGATGTAACTTATAATGAAGCAGTATTCTATACTAAAGTTAAAGCAGCATTTGAAGGCGAACTTGATGTTACTATTACTCCTGATGTAGTAACTGTGTAAACTAAATAACAAAAAGATAATGGTATTATAAACACTGCTGGGAGTGTGAGAATATAATGTTATATTAGCATTCTCACACTCCCAGTTTAGTTTTATGAAGGAGGATAGTGTATTATGATTCGAGTACTTAAAGAAGCAATTTCTCCAGAAGCTTGGGAAGCAACTTTACATAAAGCATATGATGATGTTGGTAATAGAACTGAAGCTATGAAAGACTTAATGGGAATGTTATCATTTGGACAACAATATAAAGTATTAGAATATGTCTTACAATTACTTAGAGATGATGGAACATTTTCTGCATAAATTTATATAATAGGAGATAATTAATCATGAAAATAAAAGTTAAAAACATTTTAGATAAAGATAAATCAATTGAATTATGTACTGGAGAAAAATATCTTTTAAAACTAAATGAAGAAAAAATTATTGGAGATTATGATGATAAATATAGACCTCTAATATTTTCTTTATTGCAAAAAGGTTTAGAAGTTAGTAAAATTAATAATGAAGATGTAAAAGACTTTATGTTAATAAATATGACTTCTAGTATGACGCTAGATGAAAGTTCAAAAGATATTAATATAAACACTCATACAGAACAAACACCTCCTAAAAAAAGAGGTAGACCTTCTAAAAAGAAGGTTGATTGAAAGAAGGTGTGTATATGAAAAAAGGTTGGGAAGTTGATGATTATTGTAAATTTATTAAAATGCAGCTTGGTGGGTCTGCATTAGAATTATCAATTGAAAATGATTTACCTTTTATCGTTGAAAAAATAGCATTTGAAGAATTAAAAAATTATATGCATACTATTCAAACAATGACTTGTGGTTTTGCTCCTATAATTAATTTAGAAGGAAAAAATGTTGAAAATATAAAATATGTATTACGTAATCAAAATTATAGTATGCCTTTTGGTGTAGATTCTAATATGTTTATATATCAAAATGCATTACAATCTGGTATGATTATGAATAGTTGGGCAAAAGATCGTATTATATATAATGCTCAAATGGCTCAAATTAAAAATACGTTAAGTACTGATATGGATTATAATTATGATAAAGTAAATGAAAAATTATATTTATATTGTCAACCACCATCTCCTTCAGTTATTACAATTGCTTATACACCTGATTATCAAGATGTTAATGAAGTTTATAATCCTTATTGGATAACTTATTTAAAACGATTTGCATTAGCATATGCTAAAGAACAAGAAGGAAGAATAAGAAGTAAATATACTTTAAATTCTGCAACATATGCGTTAGATGGAAATCAATTATTATCTGAAGCACAATCAGAGCTATCTCAAATAAGAGCAGAATTAGATGCTAATGTTAATATTATGCATACTATTTCGTAAAAGAGGTAAGATAATGAATTTATTTGAAAATTTATGTAAATTAAATGAAGGTGGAATTGATGCAGTAAGTAATACATATATAGATAATGATGGAAATGAATCTCCAATACCTAATCAAGAAGCTGCTTATGTTTTACAATTCAATAATGGTCAATATTATAATGGATGGTCTGATGGTCAATATGCAGATTTAAAAAATGATATCGATTATGCTCAAATGTTTAACTCACCTGAAGAAATAGAACAATTAATAAATAAATTTTTAGATCATAACATCGAAAATGAAATTTATTATGGAGATCAAAGTGATATTTTTGAATATGACAATATAAGAAATGAAATATCAAATGGTTATAAAATAGTTAATGTTTTATATAAAGATGGAAATTTAACAGTTAATGATTTTTAATATAATTGTATAACACTATTAATTAATCAAACAGTTTTAAAATAAAATTATAATGCAAAATAGGAAGGAGCATGAAAAATGCCAGGAACAGATTTATTATTTGAAAATTTATTAAAAATGCATGATGCATATGGAACTGAAAAAACACCTATGAGACCTGCTAAAAAATTAAAAGAACAGTCTATTAATACAAAACCTTTAATAGAAGATGATGATCTAATTGATGAAGAGGAAGAAATTTTAGAACAAGATACTACTGTTTTAAATCTTTCTGTTGAATTACCAACTGATGTTGAAATTAATCCAGAAGATGTTAATGTTAATGTTGGAGTAATGCCTATGGACACTGAGGGAGCTGATGAAATTCCTGAAGGTGAAAATAGTGATGAAGAATTTGATGATTTAGATGCCGGCGGAATTGGTGGAGACGATGGTATTGAAGATCTTGAGGATGAAGAAATTCCATTAGATGATGAAATACCTGCTGAAGAATCATTGAATATTAAAAAAGAAGCTAAAGCTCGTTGGGGTACTAAACCTACTAAAGAACAAATGACAGTTCTTGATGGTAAAGATGAAGGAGATAATCCTGATGAAGTTGGCGTTGGTGCAGAATTAGCAAAGAAAGCTAAAAAAGAAGCTTTATTAAAATTAGATTCTAATTCTATTTCAAGATTAGTTTCAGCATTTGTAAAAGATAATTACAAAAATATTGATAAAGTAAATATTAGTAGAGCAGTTTTAGAAAATAGACGTTTAACACTTGAAGGATTAATTACTTTTGCTAGTGGTAAAACAGAAAAATTAGTATTAGTTAATCGTGGTTTTGATCCTGTAAAATTAGAATCAAAAACATTTGAAATGGACTTTAAAGACATGGGTGGAACTTTTAAAGCTATATCTGAAACAAAGAAAAATCCATTTTTATGTAAAGCTAATTTAAAAGAAGGTTTATTATCTTTTAAAACATTAGCTTATGATTTTAAAGTATCTTTAAAAGAAGGTAAAGTAGCAGAAGTAAAAGGTAAATTAGGACTTAAAGAAAGTAAATAATTTAAAAGGAGGAGAACTTAATGGGTACTTTAACAAGAGAAGATAGTACTTTATTTAGAGGTTTCTTTAAAGAAATGGCTAAATTAAGAGGTATATCTATTGAGTATATTTACCCAGTTGAAGAAACTGTAACTATACATGGTGAAATTCAACCAAAGTTCTCCTCTATTTTTGATTTAGATATTATTTTTGATTCTAATCCTAAAATAAAAACTTTAAAAAATATTGGTTGGATAAGTGAAGATTCAAGTGATAAGCCTTATATAGCTTATCTTCCATATGATACTCCTTATGTTCAATCGAAAGCAAGAATTAAAATCCCTCCTATTGGTGTTAATAAAGAGGGACGTTGGTTTGAAATTACAGATATAACTGAAGGACTTGAATTTCCTGATGCTTATATGTGTAGATTGGTTCCAGTTTATAATACTGAAGATCCAAGAGATGATTATTCTCAGACAAATCAGAATTATCTTGAAGGAGATAATCAACCAGATGAACCAACACATCACATCAAACATATTAATGAGAATTTAGAAAAATATATAGAAGATAATTTAAAGAAAGATCTTGATGAAAACTTTACCTATTTAAAGATATAAGGAGTTGATTGTAAATGAATCTGTTTGAAAATCTATTAAAGATTAAAACTGAAGATGATTTTTGGGGAGATATGGCTCCGCCAGATCCATCTGAAGTAGATATGAGAAGTAAAGAAGAGATTGCAGCTGATGAAGAAAAAGAAAGAACTACAACTGCATATCGAAATCACTTCTATAAACGCGAAGGACAGGACGCTAAACCTGTTACAGAACGTAGTGGTGGTAGATGGGATAATGGTCCTCGTCCTGTTCAAAGTGGAGTAACTATGTTTGATAAATTTAAGAATATTATAAATGCGAATAATCCTATTAAGGATATATTTGTATTTACTATTACTCCAATGAAAATGTATAAAAATAGATATAATATTAATTTTAATGTAAATGCAAGCATTAAAGATAATTTTGAAGATCCAACAAAAATTAGAAGTTATAATATAGATAGTAGTTATAATAATATTAAAGTATTATCATGTTCAATTGATACTATGGACGAAACTTTCAATATTGATGAAGATGTAACTGATTATGATTTAGATACAAAATTATCTAAACTTGCAGAAAAAACATCTTATTCAACATCTCAATTAAAAGAGTTATTACAACAAGGTATAGCTAATGCTAAAACACAATTAGAAAAATTATTAAATTCTAAAAATTTTATTCATAATCTTTTAAGTTTCCCTGCAGCTAAAAGTGGTGAAGATTATTATTCATTAGAATGTATAGATATTTCGTTAGCTGAACAGTTTATTAAATTTCATGATAATATTGATAATTATAAAGCTAAAGCAGAAGCATTTAATTCTGTTTATTCTATCTTGGATAAATATGGAGATGCTACAGAATCAGTTGATGTTCAATTTGCAAAAGCTACTTTAGATGAACAACAGCATATGATTGAATTATTAAGAATGGAAGAAGCATCTGAATTATTAACTGAAGATTTTGATGAATCTACTCCAATGTGGTTGAGAAAAGCAATTAAACAAGATACATCATTTAAATCACGTAGCGGATATGTTAATAATAGAGAATTACCATTAGATAATATGGATTGGATAGAAGCTCCTTTCCCAGGTAAAGGTAAAGTTCCAACAGATAGATATAATGTATATTATATGAGTGTTAATGGTAATAAATTTGTTTATAGTCCAGATTTAGGAATTGGTACTGATGAAAAAATAGCTTCAGGAAATGGTATGAGAAGTATTAGTAATTTTAGTATGTCGTCTTTAGCACCTTATGTTACTTCTTATGCATATTCTATGAAAACTAATGATACTGGTGCTCCAGGTGGTTACGGTTATTATAATCAAGATCCTCGTGTATCAAATAAACGGTATTCACGTTCTATAGATC
>JGI994J12354_10001120_pt1 | contig 27123 bp, 23 predicted proteins | sample IntmicLarv3ML3BL_FD_12354 | JGI IMG/M metagenome (IMG submission 12354)
CCTAAGAATCCTAATAAAATACCTGCGGCAACAGCCGAGCCGATAACGCCTGCAACGTTCGGACCCATTGCATGCATCAGCAGGTAGTTACTTGGGTCGAACTTAAGTCCTTCGACCTGAGATATGCGTGCAGAGTCGGGAACGGCTGATACACCTGCGTTTCCGATGAGCGGATTAATCTTATTTCCTTCTTTAAGAAATAAGTTAAAAATTTTCACGAAGACGATGCCTGCACATGTCGCGATGATAAACGACAGCGCTCCCAGTCCGAATATCTTTATAGAGTTTAATGTCAGGAACTGTGTTGCTTGTGTGGAAGCTCCTACCGTGATACCCAAAAGAATGGTGATAGTATCGATAAGCGGACCACGAGCTGTTTCGGCAAGGCGGCGGGTTACTCCACTTTCTTTGATAAGGTTTCCGAAGAATAACATGCCAAGTAAAGGCAAGCCTGAAGGAACCAATAAGCAAGTAAGCAATAATCCTACAATCGGGAAAATGATTTTCTCGGTTGATGAAACAACGCGCGGCGGTTTCATTTTTATTACACGTTCTTTATTTGTTGTAAGTAGCCGCATAAAAGGCGGTTGTATGATTGGAACTAACGCCATATATGAGTATGCCGATACTGCAATTGCTCCCATAAGGTCGGGTGCCAACTTGGACGAAAGGAATATGGCTGTTGGTCCGTCGGCACCTCCGATAATACCGATGGCTCCGGCCTGATTAGGTTCAAATCCCATTTGTAATGCTATTATATATGCTCCGAAAATACCAAACTGGGCAGCAGCGCCAATAAGCATTAATTTAGGATTGGATATCAAAGCCGAAAAATCTGTCATGGCGCCAATGCCAAGAAATATCAATGGCGGATACCATCCCTTGACGACACCTTGATAAAGGATGTTCAGCACGGAGCCTTCTTCGTAAATACCGAGTTGTAATCCTGCATCTTTGAACGGGATATTCCCAATCAGTATACCAAAACCGATAGGGATAAGAAGCATAGGCTCAAATTCATATTTTATAGCAAGGAAAATAAAGAAAAGTCCAACCAATATCATCACAACATGCCCGAAAGTGGCATTCACAATGCCTGTGTAGGACAAGAATATATTAAGGTTGTCCGCTAAAAAATTCAAAAAACTATCTTGCATGACTTATCTTATTTAATGATTACCAAATCAGTACCTTCAAGAACGGATTCGCCTTTCTCTACTTTTATTTCTGCTACGACGCCATCACGGTCGGATGGAATAGTATTTTCCATTTTCATGGCTTCAAGTATAAGTAATTTCTGTCCTTTTTTAACGGTGTCGCCCACTTTACAATCAATGCTGAGTATAACTCCCGGAAGCGGTGACTTCACACTTCCTGCAGAAGATTGTGCCGGACGAGCTACTACCGGCCCTGATTTTGGAGCGTTCGTAATAGCTTGTACAGGACGCTTTACTGTCACTACTTGTTTTTTTGCCGGTTTGTCCATCAGGACTTTGTAAGGCATGCCGTTAACTTCTACTTCGGCAATAGTGTCTTCGACCTTGTTTACGGTTACATTGTAAATGCTACCATTAATTGTATATTTAAATTGTTTCATGTGCAATTAAATTAATTGAAAATTGAAAAATATGAATAGGAAATTATTTATTTAAGCGGTTCTCTTACTCCATAGATTTTTGAACTCCAAGGTGAATACCTTCGCGTTACTTTTTGTATAGTGATAACCGTAGATTCAATATCATGAACATCTTCTGTTACTTCATACAATGCAGTAGAGATAGCCGCAAAGATGGCTCCTTCATCCAGATCTTCGTGAGCATGAATTTCCGCACCTGCTTTTTCGGCTCTGCGTTTGCCCAACTTCACAGCAGTTTTGCCGACATACTTAAATACAACGTAAAGAAGGATAAGTCCGAGGAAAACCACGGTCATGGATATCATTGTCATACCAAGACCCCATTCGTCCCTGATTCGCAAATTATCAATTTTTTCGTTCGTGTCGAGAGTCAGATTGTTTGTGCTTGGAGTAACTTTTGCTAATTGCGCCCATTCTGTTTTTCCGTCAATTTTCCTTCCGTAGCTAATATCAGGTTTTTGTCCTGCCGGAATTACAACCTCGTCGATTAATGTTTTTCCGTCATTTGCATAAAAAGCTATATAGTTTTCTTTTGCCGGGTCTAATATGAAATTTACATGAAACGTTCCTCTGCTGGCTATACCATCTGTCCAGAACAAAGCGTGTTGTCCGGGTGGTATCTTTGTCAGAACATCACCTTTCGGTATAGGGTACTTAGTAGGATTATTACGGTCGTCAGTCAGGAAACAACCCCCGATATTGACTGTTCCGGCAGAACTGTTGAATAATTCAACCCATCCGCTACGTCTACCATAGTCGTCAACGTAGTTATCTTCATTGATAACCAATACTTCATTTATTCGCATGGAAGTAGCTCGCTGTGCCTGTATTTCTATAGCTAATAGCAATACAAGCAGGAGCATCACTCCTGCTCTGTTTTTTCTCATGATTGCTCTATTTTTTTAGGTTATAAAGGAATATTACCGTGTTTTTTGGGCGGATTACACAATTTCTTTGTTTGTAGCTGTTGTAATGCACGTATTACTCTGAAGCGAGTGTTACGCGGTTCGATAATATCATCAATATATCCATATTTAGCGGCATTGTACGGGTTTGCAAACAACTTGTTGTATTCGTCAACCTTTTCAGCCATTATTGTTGTCGGATCAGTTGCATCTTTCAATTCTTTGGCGTATAAAACTTCGGCTGCGCCGGCACCACCCATCACTGCTATTTCAGCTGTAGGCCATGCATAGTTGATGTCACCGCGTAACTGTTTACAACTCATTACTATATGTGAGCCTCCATAAGATTTGCGTAATGTAACCGTTACTTTAGGTACTGTAGCTTCGCCGTAAGCGTAAAGTAATTTAGCACCATGAAGGATTACACCGTTATATTCCTGACCTGTTCCCGGAAGGAAGCCGGGTACGTCAACGAGAGTAACGAGCGGAATGTTGAACGCATCGCAGAAACGTACGAATCTTGCACCTTTGCGTGAAGCGTTGCTGTCAAGAACTCCTGCGAGATATTTGGGCTGGTTGGCTACGATACCGACAGACTGTCCATTGAATCGAGCGAATCCTACTATTATGTTTTTAGCATATTGCGGCTGTATTTCGAAAAATTCACCATTGTCTACAATCGTATGGATAACTTCGCTAATGTCGTAAGCCTGATTAGCGCTGTCGGGAATGATTTCGTTCAAGCTGTCGTTGATACGGTCTATGCTGTCATGACATTCAACCATAGGCGCCTCTTCAAGGTTGTTTTGAGGCACGTAGCTTAACAGTTTACGAATCATTGCAAGACCTTCCTCTTCGTTTTCTGCTGTTAGGTGAGTAACGCCCGATTTTGTGGAATGAATGCTTGCGCCTCCGAGTTGCTCCTGAGATACATCTTCTCCGGTAACGGTTTTCACTACTTTAGGTCCTGTCAGGAACATGTACGATGTGCCTTCGGTCATTAATGTGAAGTCAGTAAGAGCAGGAGAATAAACTGCTCCTCCGGCACACGGACCAAAGATACCTGAAATCTGCGGAATAACTCCTGATGCCATAATATTGCGCTGGAAAATTTCAGCATACCCTGCAAGGGCGTTAATACCTTCTTGAATACGAGCACCGCCGGAGTCGTTAATACCAATACATGGAGCTCCCATTTTCATGGCCATATCCATAATTTTGCATATCTTTTGCGCCATTGTTTCAGAAAGTGAACCGCCGAAAATAGTGAAGTCTTGTGCAAAAACATATACAAGACGTCCGTCGATCGTACCGCAACCGGTAACAACTCCGTCGCCAAGCATTTTTTTCTTTTCCTGTCCGAAGTTCACGCAGCGGTGCTCAACAAACATATCCATTTCTTCGAAGCTGCCTTCGTCCAATAACATAGCCAGACGTTCACGAGCGGTATATTTACCCCTTTCATGCTGTTTATCTATCGCCTTTTCTCCTCCACCGAGACGCGCTTTTTCGCGCATAGCAATTAATTGCTGTACCTTTTCAAGTTGATTTGACATTTCTATAATTATTAGTTAATTAATTGTTAATGATTAGTTGTTAGTGAATTATTAATAATTGATCGTTAAAGCTTTCCCAACTTCTCCCCTTGGGGGAGATTGAGAGGGGCTTATTACTTCATACACAGTTCGGTAAGTACGCCACAAGTAGATTTTGGGTGCAGGAATGCTATTTTTAAGCCTTCGGCGCCTCCACGAGGAGCTTTGTCTATAAGTTGAACGCCTTTTGATTCGACCTCTGTAAGAGCATCTTGTACATCAGGCACTGCAAAAGCAATATGATGAATGCCTTCGCCACGTTTCTCGATGAACTTAGCGATAGTACTGTCTTCGCTTGTCGGCTCCAGTAGCTCTATTTTTGTTTGTCCTACTTTGAAAAAAGCAGTTTTAACCTTCTGGTCAACCACTTCTTCGATGTTATAACACTTAACGCCTAATATTCCTTCATAGTAAGGCAGTTGTTCTTCAATGCTTCTTACAGCAATACCAAGATGCTCAATGTGCGAAATTTCCATTTTTATAATGTGTTAAAATTGAATTAAAGAAATTTTTCTGCAAAGGTAGTGCAAGTCGAGAGAAGTACAAAATAAATCCTTTTATTTTTAATTCCGAGACGCCATGGAAGATATAAAAAGTTAAAAATGTAACATTTTTACTATTAATACGTCTATAATATGAGTACGATCAAAAGCGCATCACGCAAAGGTACAGTATGGCACATAGTAAAGACATTGTAGTGATTACATTAGATTTAAATAAAATTTCTCATTGATTAGAGTTGTATATCAATTTTTTTTGTACCTTTGCGGCGCTTTTTTAAGCCTATCGTAGTGTGATGGGAAATTAGAAGCATATACTAATTTTGAGTAACACAATTTTTTTAAAATGAAAACATTTAAATTGGAAGGAACGCCGAGAGAAAACGTCGGTAAAAAAGCTTCAAAAGAGCTTCGCAAACAAAATCTGGTACCTGTTGTATTATATGGTCAGGAACCCGTAGAAGTGCCTTATAAAGGTAAGTTGAATACCGGCGAAAAGGTTATTGAAATCGGTGGTAATAAAGGTGTTGTAGTGACTGACTTTACTGTATCCGCTGATGGAGTTCGAAAACTTATTTATACACCCGAAATATACCTTGTGGATATTGATATTAAAGGTTGTAAATCAGTAAAAGCTATTCTTAAAGATTCTCAATATCATCCTGTAACCGATAATTTGTTGCACATAGATTTTCTTGAAGTATTTGAAAATAAGCCTATTGTCATGGAAGTTCCTGTTTCATTGGAAGGACATGCTGCCGGTGTTAAGTCCGGAGGTAAGCTTCAACAGACAATGCGTAAGATAAAGGTTAAGGGTTTTGCTAAAAATATACCTGAACTGCTTACAATTAAAGTTGAACACCTCGAATTAGGAAAAGTTATTAAAGTAGGTGAACTTAGTTTTGATAATATCGAACTTGTTAGTCCTAAAGATTCTGTAGTATGTATTGTTAAGATGACTCGTGCTTCTCAGAGTGCTGCTGCTTCTGCAGGTAAATAAAAAGATAAAAATATCAATATAGGAGGAGGGAGGATGTATAGTACATTCTCCCTTTTGATTGTTTGAATAGAAGCCCCTCCCCAACCCTCCCCCGTAGGGAAGGAGAATTTAATAAAAAAACTTTTAACTAAATAAATGAAGTATCTAATTGTCGGATTAGGAAATATTGGTGAGGAATACTGGGGTACGCGCCATAATGTAGGATTCAGGGTCGTTAATGAACTTGTTGATGTTGCGGATGTGTCTTTCAGGGATATGAGATACGGTGCTGTTGCCTATATGCGCGTTAAGAATGCTGAACTTGTTGTTTTGAAGCCTAATACGTATATGAACCTTAGTGGAAATGCCATTCGTTACTGGTTGCAAAAGGAAGACTTGCCTGTATCACAGTTACTTGTAGTTGTTGATGATTTGTCTCTTCCTTACGGTTGTCTGCGAATGAAACCTAAAGGCAGCCACGGCGGACACAACGGACTGCGTAGCATAGAAGATCTTATAGGAGCGGAATATCCGCGCCTTAGGTTCGGTATTGGGGACGATTTTTCGCGAGGGAGACAGGTTGATTATGTTCTGAGTAAGTTTACCGAAGAAGAGCTGACAAAAATGCCGGAATATATTAAAAAAGCGGCAGATATGGTTCGTAGCTTCTGTCTCTCAGGCATTAATTTTACGATGAACGAATACAATTAAAAACAATTGACAATTGACAATGCACAACAGCAAAAGCAGAGCTTTTGAGTGAAAAATGAAAAGTGAAAAGTGAAAAATGAAAATCAATGCACAATGCACAATTGACAATTATAAATACAAAAACGACTTAAATAATTGACCGTTAAGAATTCATTTTCAANTTTGCTTCCTTAGGAAAGCGACACATAAGTTTAATTTTAACATCAAGGATATTTAAATTTTNAATTTTCAATTAAAGAAGTGAGTGAAGTAAGGATAGATAAATGGATGTGGGCTACGCGTATATTTAAGACGCGTACGATAGCGTCGGATGCTTGTAAAAAAAACAGAGTGTCTGTTGGAGGCGTGAGTGTTAAGCCATCGAGGATGATCAAGGTCGGCGATGTGATATCTGTACGTAAACCGCCTGTGACGTATTCTTTTCGCGTGCTTGATGTGACGGGGAATCGTATGGGAGCAAAACTTGTACCACAGTTTCTTGAAAATATTACCCCGCCTGAGGAATACGAAATACTCGAAATGAACAAGATTTCAGGATTTGTTGACCGTGCAAGAGGCTTGGGAAGGCCAACAAAGAAAGACCGTCGTGAATTAGACGGGTTTACGGGTGGTGAAGATGAGTCTTTCGAAGGACCTGATTTGACATTCGACTGGGATGAATAACAAAAGCAGAACTTTTGAGTTAAAAGTTAAAAGTGAAAAATTGAGTGTAAACCGGGGAGGGGATTCATCTTGAAAGTTTTATTGATTATAGCAGGCACGATAAGCCTCGTTTTGGGTATTATAGGTATTTTTGTGCCGCTATTACCTACAACTCCGTTTCTGCTGCTTTCTGCCGCTGCATATGTTCGAGGTTCCGAACGTTTATACAATTGGCTGATTAATCATAAGTACTTAGGCGTATATATCAGAAATTACAGAGAGCATAAAGCAATTCCTTTGCGTGCAAAGATTTTTTCCGTGACACTGATGTGGTTAACAATCGGTTATTGCATAATATTTATGGACCTCCCTGTCTGGATAAAGATTTTGCTCGGTTGCATTTCCATATGCGTTACATGGCATATTCTGTCATTTAAAACCTTAAAGTGATGTTTTTTATTTGTCCGGCGCTTTAGTTGTGAGGCGTAAATCGAATCCAGTCTATTAAATATCTACAGGCAACACCTGATTCAGGAGGACCATTTATCCAATTTTTCTGTGTCCAATGGTTTAATTTTAACATGTATGGAGAGTCAATCTTTATATCGTGATCTTTATACTTAAAAACAAGTAGACTTTTACCATCAACAAACCATTCTATATGTTCCGGTGTGATATCAAACCCCCAGACATGAAAATCGTCCGAAGGATTGAAATTAAGCTCGATATCCGGGTTTGTATCAAAACTTTTTAGACCATTAGCATGAACAGCAAAATGAACTTTTCCCTTTTTTTCTTCAAATGCAAACGTCAAAAATTCAATGTCTATTTCCTGTTTTGTTCCATCACTTGGTTCGGCAGTCGATTTGTTATCCCAATCTATTGTATAAAATGAATTCAATACACCGGGTACGGACGACGGCTTTATTTTTGCTTCCCATTTGCCGTACAAAAACGTTTGATTAGTCTGAATGGCTGAAGATAATATCTTGTTGTTGTCATTGATAAGCAGCATATTCAAATAGCCATCTTCCACAAAACAACGTTCCCGCCCGCACTGTCCGCCATGTTCCGACCAATTGCCGATAGTCCAGACCGACTCATCAATAGAAGGGCCATTAAAATCTTCAATAAATGTATACTTTTCCTGTATTTCATTGCACATGGAAAAACTAACAAGAAAAAAAACTAATATGGTTGCAGATAGCTTGTTTCTGTTCATTTGATCCAACTGTTATTGTGATTAATAATGTTCTTCGATAGTTTGAGGATTTATCAGCTGAGGTAGCCAAACCCTGAAATGCGGATACCCGTGATTTGAGTTTCCGGCAGATGCATAATCACATAAAATGACATCAATAGACTTGCCTCCACCCTCTGTGTACGATTCGGGAACAAATGGAGCCTTAAATGCCATCCATATTTCACTGTTGTTCGGCTTGACCGGTTCAAGGTTTATATATCCGTCTTTGTCGGTTACAGGGCGTAAAACAGATTCTATTTCCGGCTCTCCAAGACGTGCATCACGCGATAGTAAGATAGGTCCGCGAACGATTGCTTCGTACATGGGCATTTTCCCCGCTGATATTTTTCTTGCTCTCATGTCCATGTCTATCTCGATCCGGTCTCCCGCCTTCCAATTGCGGTTGATCGACAGATATTCACCTGCCTTGATTCCGCTGACAGGCTCACCGTTGACAACGACAGTATTTTGCTTACTCCATTCCGGAATTCTCAAACGAACCGTAAAATTTTCCGGTTTTTGCATGTTTATTTTTATAACTACTTTTCCGTCAACAGGGTACCCGGTTTCTTGTGCTATATCTACCTTCTTCTTTTTCGGAGTCTCCAGATTGTAATTCCCTGCAATATAAAAATTCACCCTGACACCTTCCTTTTCCTGCATGACAGCAGTAAGCGGCAAGGTAAACAATCCTCGCGGACCGCTTGCCGAACAACAATTAAGACCCATACCGCATTGTTCGCTGCCCTCAAGCCTTTGACCCGATAGGGGTGTATATTTTGCCCAGTCTGAACCATCCGGTTTCATCGAACCGAGAAGTGCATTGTAAAAAGCCTGCTCAATAACATCGGCATATCGCGAATCGCCTGTAAGACGGAGCAACTGCTGTGAAAATTTAATCCACGTCACGGTTACACATGTCTCCTGATAATGATTGATTGGGAGATGCTGAAGGCTTTTTCCTCCAAACCATGCCTCCACGGCAGAACCCGAACCTGCATAATTGATCTCGGTATCGAGAATACTTTTCCATGTTTTTTCCGCGGCGCTCAGGTATTCATCTTTTCCCGTCAACCGGTATAGTTCAAGCAGCCCTTCATAACACGACATCATCTCGTATGCTTTCTGTCCCTGTTCCCATCCGTACCATCCGCGTGTTGGTCTGGGAAAGCGTTTGCCTACATCAACTGTCGATTTGGAAATCAATTGAGGTCCGTCAGGTGTTTCCCACTGACGAACTATTTCTTCAGCAAAGTCAAGAAAGCGCTTTTCACCGGTTCGCGCATATAACTGACAAAGTGGTTCAAGAACAGATGATGCAGCCATTCCACGATGATTACCCATCCTGACTATCAATGCATTTCTCACGTCCAATTCCGTTTTCAGATGGATGGCAACCTTTCCGGCAGCATCCAAAGCTTTCTTTTCGCCTGAGATATCATACCATGCTATCAAGCCTAACATACAATACTTGCGCCCCCAGATATCCCATGCCTGAAGATGCTTGTCATCAGCATAGTTGCCTATATACCCATCGGTCGTCTGTGTTGCAATAAGACCGTCTACCGCCTTGTTTAGTTTTGCTTTAAGTTCGGCTCCGGGCTTGTATTTATATGCAAGTACAGCCGAAGTAAACCATTTCCCCCAAAATTCGCTTTGCCAGCAACTCGATTCAGTCCTGTCCATGAATGGCGCGACAAGCCTGTCGGCATCCTGTGCCATTACACGATTATCATACGAAGCGTCAAATTTTTCTCCTATATATCCTTCAATTTTGGCTGACTGTGCAGGATATAACTGATCTGAAATTGCCGGTTTTACCGACTGAGCCATACTCATACCTGTACACAGCCATAAGCAAATAAAACAATTCACAAGTTTATACATAATGTATTTATAATTTATTGGTTGTAATTTTCGAAATATATTTTGTAATGTATTGTTATTTAATACAATCTGCCGGAAACCGGACACCAAGTTGCCGGCGTATCTCATCAATTATTTCTATTGTTATAAGTGAATTTTCAAGGCTATTGATAGTCGATTCTTTGCGGCCGTTAACTATGGTGTCTATAAACTCTGCCACCTCGTAGTAATATTCATGATTATTTGTTTCAGGGCGTATGTTTTCCGTATCTCCTTTACGACGTATTAGTGTCGCTTCGCTTATTATATTTATACGGTCTAATTTTATTGTTCCCTGTTCTCCCTGTATTTCCGTAGGTAACGTGGAGTCTGTGATTTTGCCGTATAACACGGTGGCATTCATTCCATTGTCGTAAGTGAAATTGACGGCAGACTGTCCATCTACTCCGCTCGATAACATCACTCCGGCAGCCTGAATTTCTTTGGGACGACCAAAAAGTACGACCATCGGATATATCGTATAAACACCTATATCCATAGTAGATCCATTGCTTAGTTCCGGAAGAAAAGCGTTCAATACGATACCTTCTTTAAATTTATCATACCGTGATGAATATTGGCAGTAACAAGCAAAATATCTACGTACGGTTCCTATTTCAGGCAGTGCTTTTTGTACAGCTCGAAAAGCAGGCGTTAACGTAGGTTTCATCGCCTCCATAAGCACAACATTGTGTTTGCGCGCTACCTCAATCATCTGTCGCACTTCCTCGGCGTTCGATGCGAAAGCCTTTTCGCACAGAACATGCTTACCGTACTGCATGCAAAGAATACTCTGCCGGGCATGGGCAACATTGGGAGACGCGATATATATAGCGTCTATCAGCGGACTTGCCGCCATCTCTTCAAGCGAAGTGAATGTATGCGGAATGTTATGTTTTTCGGCAAAAGCCTTCGCCGTTTCTTCCGACCGCGAACAAACGGCTACAAGCTCAAAACGCTCATCTTCACGTCCTCCCGCGATGACCCAGTCGGTGATAAAATTAGTCCCTACAACTCCAAAACGTATTTTTTGCATATATCGGTGAATTTGAAAGCGTAAAAATAATAATAAAAATTCAACTTACAAATTCAAGTATTTGTAAAATACAAATGAAAGACATATATTTGCAGATATAAAAGGTAGTCATGTCACAAAAAAATGAGATATTACAAGTCTTGAGACAACTGAAAAGTGGTCTTTCTCTTTACGGAGTTTCCCATGTTGGGCTGTTTGGTTCGTCTTTACGTGGAGATGCCGGAGCGGATAGTGATGTCGATATCTTGATAGATTTTTTTAGTGACAAAGAGACATATCAAAACTTCATTTCTACCTGTGAATTGCTTGAGGCGGCATTGGACAACCGAAAACTTGATGTTGTGACTGTAAAAGGATTAAGTCCATTTATTTGTAAATATATATTAAGCGAGGTGGAATATGTATAAAAATTATGTAACCCTATTGCAGCATATATTGGCTGAATGTGAGTTATTTCGTTTTGCCGAAGTGTTTGTCTGCAAAATCCATAAAGCAAGTCCAGTCGTAATTTGTGACATCATGTACCCCTTCCCTGATATGATAACCAATATCATTCATGATTGGTTGATGGATAGGTGGTTGTATATTTGTTCCAAGCCCTTTTAGTCCATATAGTTCATATACAGGTCCGGCATGGTATCCCGAAAGAAATTCACCTTTGGGGTCAGCCCAGGTATCTTCTACTGCACTGGCGATATATACAGGGCGTGGCGCGATCAAAGCTATGAGTTCGTGCTGGTCGAAAGGCAGGTTTGCTTCATTGTTGGCATATTGATTGAACGAAGGACAGAACCAATGAGGGAAACTGCTTGTGATACGGGCGATATGCTCGCCAAATACTCGCTTTGACAAAGCTGCGCCTCCGCAACCCGAGTTGTTGGAAATAACAATTTTGAATCTTTTGTCCTGAGCGCCGGCCCAAAGGGTAGCCTTTCCATGCCGGGAGTGCCCCATGATGATGATTTTACTCATGTCTACACGATTTTGTGTTTCAAGGTAATCGGCGATACGACTCGAACCCCAAGCCCATGCACCCAATGCTTGCCACCGGTCGGGAATTTTCGCGCCGCGTTTATAACCCGAAAACAGCGACACAACAGAATGTTCCTCCATGCCCGGAGTATCCGGATAGATATCCTGATAAAACATTGTTGCGACTCCATAACCACGCTCTATGATTTCATCATACGACCATCGACTTGCCTGGCATCCCCGTTCCCAATCAGGGTGATCGGATGCTATAAGCAAAGAGAGTGCTGACGAATATTCGATTGTCTTATCGAAACATGTGCTGTGGTTACCTTTATAATTGTATGATACGAATACGGGAACTTTTCCTTTCGGCTGATTGGGAAGTATAAAAAGTAAAAGAGCTTCAACCTTTTTATTGTCATTTGAAAAAGTAAACTTCACTTGTTTGGCGGTCGCCTTTCCGTTCATAAAATCTTGGTTTTCCGACAATGTTTCATACGTTACCTTGATATCGTCCTTCAGTGTGCGACCGTAGACCTGTGAGGCGAAAAATTCCAATATCTCCGGTCGTCTTTTGTCTTCCCACTGCTTTACTGTAGTGACCTTATTTCCATTATTACAGATCAACGGGTCGGGCAGAACAAAATCAGGAACTTTCGATTCGTCATAATTGAAACCATCCTGCGCGAATGAAAAACTTGCCGATAATATGAACGCGACTGATAAGATAAATTGTTTCATTTTATTAGAATTAATAATTTGTAACTAATTGAGAGTTTTTATTCACTTAATTCCAGCCAGCGCATTGTTTTTTCTTCTATTTCGTTTATGAGTTCGCCGATGCGGGTGGATTTTTCGGTTAACTCATTTATTGGTAGTGTGCCGCTGTTGAGGGCGTCTTCTATTGATTTTTTTTCGGCTTCGAGAGCAGGGATTTCGATATCTAATGCCTCTAATTCTTTTTGTTCTTTGTAGGTTAACTTCTTTTTATCGGTAGGTTGGCGGTAGTTGGATTTTCCGGATGAGGAAGACTGACTGTCGTTTCCTGAGGCGGCTGACTTGGAGCTTTCTTCTTTATCGCGTTGTGTTTTCCAAAGGCGGTATTGAGTGTAGTTGCCGGGATAATCCTGTACATCGGCATTGCCGTGGAAAACTAATATATGGTCTACGACCTTATCCATGAAATAACGGTCGTGAGATATTACAATTACACATCCTTTGAAGTCGGCGAGATATTCTTCTAACACATTTAATGTGGCGATATCAAGGTCATTCGTAGGCTCATCGAGGACTAAAAAATTGGGATTGCTCATCAGTACGGTACACAGATAGAGCCGCCTTTTCTCACCGCCGCTAAGCTTGTGAACATAGTTGTGCTGTTTTTCGGGGGCGAATAGGAAGTGGTTTAGGAATTGCGAAACACTTAGCTGTTTGCCGTTGCCTAAGGTGATATATTCAGCGATATTTTGCACTACATCAATTACTTTCATGTTATCGTCGAACTGCAAACCATCTTGGCTGTAATATCCGAATCGGACGGTTTCTCCGATAATGAATCGTCCGCTGTCGGGTTGCATTTCGCCAATCAGCATTTTTATGAATGTGGATTTTCCTGTGCCGTTTTCGCCTACGATTCCAAGCTTTTCATATCGTGCAAAAATATAATTGAAGTCAGTGATTATTTTTATATCATCAAAGCTTTTGGTGACATGCTCTGCCTCGAAAATTTTTGAGCCGATGTATGACGATTTTACGTTGAGCGATACGTTTTTATCATCTTGTTTCTGCTTTGCTTTTTTTTCAAGTTCGTAAAAAGCATCAATGCGGTACTTTGCTTTTGTGGCGCGAGCCTGCGGTTGGCGGCGCATCCAGTCGAGTTCTTTTCGCAGGAGATTGTTCGCATGGTCGATCGTTGCCTGCATAGTCTCCATACGTTCGGCGCGCTTATCTAAATAGTAGCTGTAATTGCCTTTGTATGAGTATATTTGCTTGTTGTCGATTTCTATAATCTCATTGCACACTTCGTCGAGGAAATATCGGTCGTGAGTAACCATAAGCAGGCTTATCGTCGAGCGTTTGAGATAGCCTTCGAGCCATTCGATCATCTCGAGGTCTAAGTGGTTTGTAGGTTCGTCGAGAAGAATAAGTTCAGGCTCGAGTATAAGAATATTTGCGAGGGCGACACGTTTGAGCTGTCCCCCCGATAGAGTTTCTACTTTTTGCTCGAAATCGTTTATCTTCAGTTGCGACAGAATCTGTTTGGCTTTGCGTTCGTAATCCCATGCTTTTTCATGCTCCATACGGGGCAGAATTTTTTCAAGGGCTTTCGTGTCGTTTGATAATAAGGCTGTTTCATATTCGGCGATAAGCCGTACCGTTTCATTTTGTGAATAAAAACATGCTTGTAAGACGGTCAGTCCTTCCGGATAAGACGGTGATTGATCGAGATAACCTACGCGCAAGTCATTGCGGAAGACAACACTGCCTTCTTCAAATCCTTCTTTACCGCTTATGATATTTAGTAGGGTCGTTTTTCCTGCACCGTTACGTGCGATAAGACCAATCTTCTGTCCCTGAGCTATACCGAAAGATATATTCTCATAAAGAACAAGGTCGCCGAACCGCTTCGATAGATTATCTATTTGTAAAAAACTTACCACTTTTCACTTTTCATTTTTAACTCCGTTGAAACACCTCACGCTCGGCATAATTCAAGAAACTTAGTCGTTTTTCGTGACTCGGCATAGTTCAAATAAAAATTTGTCCTCTGCTCTCGCTACTCAAAACGTTCAAGCATGCTTGTCTTCTGCTCTCACTTATTCGGTGTTTTCCTTCAAAAGCTTTGCTTTTGTTTTACGCTCCGAAATCGTCGAAGTGAAGCATTTCGCGGGGTACTCCGAGGCTATCTAGCATACCTTCTACGGCTTTCGACATCGGTCCCGGTCCGCACATGTAATATTCTATATCTTCCGGTTCTTCGTGGTTCTTCAGGTATGTTTCGTATATAACCTGATGAACGAATCCCGCGGTATACTTAACGCCTGCCGCATCGGCAACAGGGTCGGGACGGTCGAGAGCAAGATGGAACGTAAAGTTCGGAAAATCTTTTTCTATTCCGAGGAAATCATCTAAATAAAATACTTCGTTCAGTGCGCGCGCTCCGTAGAAATAAGACATCTTTCTGTCTGTCGTCTTTAATGTTTTTGTCAAATGCATGATCTGTGCACGCAATGGTGCCATACCGGCACCGCCACCTATCCACATCATTTCGCGTTTCGAATTGAATATCGGTGCAAAATCACCGTAAGGACCACTCATCATCACCTTATCGCCCGTTTTAAGGGTGAAAATATATGACGACGCTATACCTGCGGGCACATCCATAAATCCTACCTGTGGTCTGGGCTTGAAAGGAGGCGTAGCAATACGTACCGTGAGCATTATACGGTCGCCTTCAGCGGGATAGTTGGCCATTGAGTATGCCCTTATTGTTTCTTCATCATTGCGACATTTAAGAGTAAACAATCCGAACTGATCCCATGCAGGAAGATAATCAGGTCCGATAGAATCCTTATCTATATCCTTATTATAATCCATTTCAAATTTAGGTATCTTTATCTGCGCGTATGAGCCGGGAACAAAATCCATATGTTCGCCTGCCGGCAAAGCCACGATAAACTCTTTGATAAAAGTAGAAACGCTCTTATTGGAGATAACCTCACACTCCCACTCTTTCACACCAAACACATCATCAGACACCTTGATGGCAATATCATTTTTCACTTTCGTCTGACAACCGAGACGCCAGTTTGCCTGAATCTGCTTACGTGAGAAAAAACCTACTTCGGTAGGCAGTATATCGCCGCCACCTTCCGGCACCTGGCAACGGCACTGCCCGCAACTTCCGCTGCCACCGCATGCCGACGAAAGGAATATACCCTGGCTTTGAAGAGTGCTAAGAACAGTACCGCCTATAGGCGACTCAAATTCTTTCTCACCGTTCACCACCACTTTCACATTCCCTGACGGTATCAACTTTGCTTTGGCAAACAACAATGCGCCGACTAATAATAGTGTAATTAAAAGAAAAAACACCGCTCCGGCTATAAGTGTTAGTCCACCTGACATTAATATAATCATTTTTGATTTCTTTTTTTCGTTTATAATTAGATGTTAAGTCCCGAGAAACACATAAAGCCCATACCCATCAAACCGGTAATGATAAAAGCAATACCTAATCCTTTAAGTGGCTTAGGAACATGCGAATATGCAAGTTTTTCGCGAATTGCCGCCATACCCATTATAGCTATCAGCCATCCTATCCCCGAACCTAACGCGTAGGATGTTGCTTCTCCCAGATTAATAAATGCCTTTTGCTGCATAAAAAGTGATCCTCCCATAATCGCACAGTTTACGGCAATCAACGGTAAAAATATCCCTAATGACGCATATAGCGCAGGAAGAAATTTTTCTATTATCATCTCAACCAATTGAGTGAACGATGCAATGATAGCGATAAAAATTATGAACGACAAGAAGCTAAGGTCTACTTCCGCATACTGCGAACCGAGCCAGCTCAAAGCTCCCTCTTTGAGGACATAATTTTCCAATAAATAATTGATAGGCAACGTACATACAAGAATGAACGTTACCGCTATACCTAACCCTAAAGCGGTTTTTACATTTTTGGAAACGGCAAGATATGAGCACATACCGAGATAGTATGCGAATATCATGTTTTCTACAAAAATCGACCTTACGAATATACTAAGTATCTGTTCCATATTTTCGTTATTTTTTTTAATTAGGTATTATTGTTCTTCCTGAAGGTCTTTGTTTCTCGCACGATGCACCCAGATAATAACAGCGCAAAGAATCAACGCCATGGGAGGCATAATCATCAAACCGTTGTTCACATATCCGAAGTCGTATACTGCCTGAGGGATAATTCGGTATCCGAGGAGAGTTCCCGAGCCGAATAGTTCGCGGAAGAATGCGATAATAACCAATATTATACCATACCCCAAACCGTTTCCTATACCGTCGAGGAACGAATCCCACGGACGATTTCCCAGAGCGAACGCTTCGAGGCGTCCCATCAGGATACAGTTGGTAATAATCAATCCGATAAATACTGACAGTTGTTTACTTACGTCGTATGCGAATGCTTTCAAAAATTCGCTGATAATGGTCACCAACGCTGCAACAACAACTAACTGTACAATTATGCGTATACGATTAGGAATCGTGTTTCGTATAAGTGAAATAATCACATTCGCAAACGCCACAACCGCTGTTACCGACAACGCCATTACAATAGCGGGTTCAAGTTTTGCCGTCACAGCCAAGGCCGAACAAACACCGAGCATCTGAATGATAACCGGGTTGTTCTTACTCAACGGGCCTAATAGAATTTCTTTATTTTTTCCTGTTAATAGTCCCATGATTCTTATTTATTTGCGTTTATAAATTCAACATAACTTGACAAACTCTTCTTTATCATATTGTCAACAGCGTTGCTTGTGATTGTTCCACCTGAAATACCATCCACATAATCCTGTCCCTGAGCCGTTTTTCCCGGTTTCACTATCGCAATACTTTTAAATTCGTTATTTTTAAAAATCTGCTTACCTATAAACTGCGAGCTAAAGGCTATCGTTGAAATCTCAGCTCCCAATCCGGGAGTTTCTCCCGCATGGCTTACATCTGCGCCAAACACCGAATTTTTATCATCATTCAGTGCTATATAACCCCATATAGGACCCCAAAGACCTGTTCCGTAAAGAGCCATGATATATTTTGTCTGCCCGCCTATGCTTGCCACAAAAACAGGATAAGCATTTTCGGAGTACATTTTTGAAGCATCGGCATCGAACGCATCGCCTTCAACCTTCCGGCCTTTATCATTGACAAGGAATGACTCTTTTATCAATTCGTTGTACTTCGCTTCCGTCTCGCTATCGGGAACCGTCACATTTATCGACCGCAAAATCTGCTTTCTTTTATCATTATCTTCGTTTTTCTTCTGAAAACTTCTCAAAGAATCGGAAGTGAAAGCAAGTAATACAGCAACCAGAACGACCATCACGGAAGCATATATTATAGTGTATACATTACTATCTCTATTCATAATCTACATTATTTAATTTTCTTTACCGCTCTCTTCAAACGACGTTTAACATTGCTGTCAACAACATAAAAGTCTATCAGCGGAGCAAATGTATTCATCAATAAAATCGCGAGCATCATACCTTCCGGATATCCGGGGTTAAGAGCGCGGATTATAATCGCAAATGCACCGACAAGGAATCCGTAAATATATTTTCCGGTCTCGGTGCGCGCCGAAGTAACAGGGTCGGTCGCCATAAACACAGCTCCGAAAGCAAATCCGCCAAGGAACAAGTGGTCTATCGGTGATGTAGCCATTATAACCGTTGTACCTACAAGGTTAAACACTAATGCCATTGCGGCGCCTCCAACAAATACAGATGTCATTGTCTTCCAACTTGCTACACCCGTAAATAATAATATAGCTGCTCCCAGCAAAATAGCAAGAACAGATGTCTCGCCTATAGAGCCGGGTATAAGTCCTATAAAATAGTCCCATGTAGTCAAAGGATTTCCTAACACGTCTACTGTTTGGAATGAACCGATAGATTCTTTTGCTGCCGTACCAATCTGTCCGAGAGGCGTTGCGCCTGAGAATGAATCGACAACTTGCCCGCCTCCAATCCAAAAAGTATCGGAAGTACGAACAAACACTTTTTCGCCCGACATTGCTGCAGGATAGGCAAAGAACAGGAACGCACGCGTAACTAAAGCCACATTAAATATATTATAACCTGTTCCGCCAAATACTTCCTTGGCAAAAATAACGGCAAAAGCCGTTGCAACAGCAATCATCCACAATGGAGTGTCGACAGGCACAATCATAGGGATTAACATACCCGACACAAGAAATCCTTCCTGTATCTCTTCCTTTTTCCACTGAGCCGTAATAAACTCAATACCTAAACCCACACCATACGAAACGACGATTTGAGGCAGTACGGCAAGAAAACCGTAGATAAACATCATCACACAGTTCATATTGCCGCCTACAGCAAGATTATGCTGATAGCCGGTATTGTACATACCAAACAGCAAAGCAGGTATCAATGCGATAACTACGACAATCATCGTGCGCTTCGAATCTACGCTGTCGTGAATATGAACACCCGATTTTGAGGTATTGTTCGAAACAAATAAGAATGTCTCAAACCCGTCAAAAACCGAGCGAAACATTGACAGTTTTCCGCCTTCTTCAAAGTTGGGTTTAATCTTGTTCAGATAATTCCTTAACGCTTTCAATCTTTTATATTTTATAATGTTATTAATTCTGCATTGTCAATTGTGCATTGTGCATTGTTCAATTCACTTCTTTATACAGCAAATCGAGTCCGTTACGAACGATTTGTTGTATTTCGATTTTTGAGGTGTCAACAAATTCGCACAAAGCGAAATCTTCGGGAGCCACTTCATAAATACCAAGATTCTCCATCTTGTCTATATCGAAAGTAATAATTGATTTAAGCAGGTACTCCGGAAAAATATCCATAGGAAAAACCTTGTCGTATTCATTCGACATTATCATTGCACGCTTTCCGCCACGGATACGCGCGTCGATATCAAACTCTTTGCTTTTACCCGATAGCCAACTAAGATATGTACGACTGACACTGTATTTCCCGAAACCCGGCGTTCCCCATCCAATGAACTCATCTACGTCATTTCCTTCAGGAATGGCAGTAATCTGATTGTCATAAGCACAAATATAACCGTTCCACTCAATCTTCGTACCTGTCAGTACATTACCGCTAATCAAGCGGCTGCCTTTCAGCTCGGAAGCTCTTCCGAAAACAAGGTTGCGAACAGAACAACCTGCTATTGCCTTAGCGTATCCTCTTTCGGATATATCCGACCCTGTCAGTGCAATAACACGTGAGAAATCGGCTTTCCATGACTTAAACAAACGACCGATAAACAATACATCAGCTGCATTCATCGTCCAAACTGTTTCGCCTTTGTTTACGGGCTTTATTTTGTTTATTATTACCCCTACATTTCCAACCGGATGAGGTCCGTTAAGTTCTACTATTTCAACGTTTTTCATCTTGATTGCCGCTGAACCTGCTTTTACTCCGAGATAAACATTCCCCGCAGTAAGCTTCGTCAACGCATCAAGCCCGGTCTGTAACTCATCTTCCTCGCCCTTAACGATAAAATCGAAATCGGGAGCTAATGGAGCTGAGTTATATGCTGTTATAAAAATATCGCGAGGCGCTATTGTCGGGTCAGCCACGCGGTCGTAAGGACGTTGTTTGATAAATGGCCACATACCTGTCTCCAGCAAAACAGCCTTCAGACCTTCCGCATCATACGACGCGAGGTCTTTTAATTCAAATTTTTCATACTCAATTTGAGCATCCGCTTTTACGACTATACTCAAAACCTTTCGCTTCTCACCGCGGTTAACCGCAGTTACTTCGCCGCTTACAGGCGACACAAACTTCATTTCCGGATGTGTTTTATCTACCATAAGCGGAGTTCCTGCTTTGACTTTGTCACCCGCACGTACTACGACCTTAGGGGTTATTCCGATAAAATTTTCCGGGACGATTGCATAACTTTCTGATTTTTCGACATTTATGAACTCTTGGGGAGCCTTTCCTTTTAGGTTTATGTCTAATCCTTTTTTGATTTTAATAACACTTGTCATGTTTGAACAAAATATTCGTTTTTTTGAAAATGCGCCGCAAAAGTACACAAAAAATTTCATTTAAAACAGAAATTCATGAAAGAATTAAAGAAATATTTCCTTAATAATTTTAACAAGTATTTTTTTATTCACTCAGAGTACACAATCACAATTAATTAGCAATTTTTTTCATTATGTTCCACCTTAATTTATGATTTTATCCATATCTTTGTTTTAAAATAAACAAAGGCATCATGCGTACATATAATTTATTATCCGTGTTTGTTATAATTTTCCTGACATGCTTTAATGCTGCTGCTCAGGAAACATACCGTTCCGAAGTAATGCGAAGTGATATAAAAAGTCTTCAAGTTAAAATCGAAGGTGAAATGATTTCCTCACCATTCATCGAACTTAACGGAGAGAAAAGAATAGAGATATCTTTCGACGCTTTGCATCATACAAGTGGGCGATATGCCTATTCTGTTATCCATTGCGACGCCGACTGGAAAAAATCTATTTTAATTCCTCTCGAGTACATGAGAGGTTTTCAAAATGTACCACTCAATGATTTTTCTTTCTCAATAAGCACAACTACAAATTACACTAATTACAAATTGTTTCTTCCTAACGACGACACGCAATTCACAGTATCGGGAAACTATGTTGTTCAAATTTATGACGAAAATAATCCCGACAATATTATACTGAATGCGTGCTTTTCCGTTGTTGAACCTCTAATTAATATAAACGCTTCGATAAGCGGTAACACCGATATAGACTTCAACAAAGAACACCAACAAATCGAATTTACCATTGATAAAAAAAATATAAATATCGCTTATCCCCAAACCGACCTTAAAATATTCGTATATCAAAACAACAACATCAACGACATGCGAACGAATATCCATCCTATGACAATAACTACCGGACAATTACAATATAAACGCAATCGAGCATTGATTTTTGAGGCAGGAAATGAATACCGCCGTATCGAATTTCTAACACATCGCTACAAAGGAATGGGTGTTGAAGAGATAGGATATTATGACCCTTACTATCATATAACATTATACAGTGACAGAATACGTTCAAACAGGGCTTATTTCTATGATGAAGACCAGAACGGGCGTTTTTTTGTTCATTGCAGCGGATGTCAAGACCCTGATACCGAAGCAGATTATTATGTAGTACACTTTTCACTGCAATCACAGCAGCTTACAACCGGAAATGTTTATCTCCTTGGCGACATGTTCAATAACATTATTGATAATAACAGCGTTATGGAGTACAATATCGAAACAGGTGCGTATGAAAAATCTGTCATGTTGAAATTAGGAAATTACAATTATCAATATGCCTTCGTTGAAGATGGCGGAACGAAAGTGTCTTTGAGGCAGATTGAAGGTAATTTTCACGAAACGGAAAATGAATATACAATAGCAGTTTATTATCGTCCTATTGGAAGCACAAAATACGACAGATTGATTGGTGTCGCAAACGTAAGAAAGCATTAAGAGTTACTTTGCGCCTTCACAAAAGATATCTCGCTTTCCGTTAATTCATATAATAAATATATAAGGTTGTCGATTTTTTCTTCAGTTATCTTTTGCTCTTCTTCACTTTTGCTATTATCAGATATTCGTCTGTTTACAAGAGATATTATATCCGATTCTATTTTTCCGTTAGGAACAGGTACCGGCACTGATTCTACAATAGAAGAGCCGATTTGCGATTCGCTTAAGGATAATCTCGACAAATCAGAAAGAATATAACGTCCCAACGTTGAATTAAATACTCCAAGTAAAAATTTCAAATGTTGTCCGGTCATAAAGCATGTATCGTCAAGCACAGCGCATCCACCGTAATCAAGACCAAAGTTAAACTCCGATGTATCACGTTTCCACACGATTTTCTGTTCCGCGAAATCGTCGCGATTATTATTCATTCCCGAACGTTGCAAAGCATACCACTCAAAGCCAAGACCTACTTCAGCAGTGTTTCGCATCGAAAGAGCATCTTTATATTTCAAAAGTCGGTTATAAACAACAGGATATTGCGCGAGAAAACGTTGCTCCGCTCGTGCAGAAGCTGTATTGATGGTCTTGTCATACTGTAGCGGAAAATGCCATGGTATATACAGTAACCATTGCTCCGGTACTTCGTCGCCATAACGTTTTATAAAGTCGCCGGTCATCACCGGCTTTAATATTTCCGAGTTTTTGTAATCTGAATGAATAAGCCCGTCTTTGGTCTCTTTATCAACCAAAAAGGCTTCATCACAACCTGTCATAATCCCGGAATATATTCTGACATCCCAGTTCTTTATCAAAAGGCCGGTTCTCTTTATCTTATTAACTAAACTAATATACTCGGCATTCGAAGCCATAATCGATAAAATTGTTTCTTTTCCTGAAACATCACTGTCGGATTCCACAAGGCGGTATACAGGTGTGGCATATAGCTGCAAATATGTTCCAAGATCAGCAACACGCGGGTTATATGAAGAATCTATTTGGCACATTACTGCATGATGTCTGTTTATATCCTTGTAAACTATAATAGCGCACTTTTCTTTCAGCATTTCATAAACCGATGATAATTCATCAAACAACAAAAGGCGTGAAGGATTCAATTCGGCAACAAGATAATCTCCGGTTTTATTATTTGACGCGTCACGACGCCAATTCGACGGCATCAGGTATGACATGCAACCACCATAAACGAGAAGTCGGTTTGCCAATTCACAAAACAGTTCAGAGATATTTCCGGTACGTTTATATATCTTGTAGTTCATTCTTTTATATAAGTTCGCCTTATCCCCCCCAATACCCGCAATCGATGCATCGGGAAGTATACCGACTACAGCGTCAAAACCGATGAATCGGCCGCTCTCATCAAGTAACTCCGGAAATACATACCGCCACTCTATCGCCTGTTCAAAAGAAGGATGATGACGATAGGCGGACAATTGATTTTCCTTCTTTTTTATGTTCGATTTAAGATGTAGTATACGCTCATCACGCAATTGTGTTTCTTTTTCAGACAAAGGGAATAGTCCGGGAGCCATAAGTTTCGACAACTCCTGCCTCAGCTTGAGCAATTCTTCAGAATCATTACTATACCACCCTATCCCCTCTACGAGGCGATTCTTAATCAATGTATTAGTCTCTATCAGGTATTTACGATCCGAAGATTCTTTTACAGTTTTAATTCTCTCGGAAATACGTTTATAGTCAACGACTGTCTGGTTTATATTTTTTAGAGCGACAATCAAATCATCCTTAAGCGAGAAGCGGCTCACAAGAGCTTCCCCACATACTATATTCCCCTCAATATATGGCAATTCCGTATCTTTCGTACCATCAATTGTCTTAATAACGTCAAGCCATAAACGCAGTTTGCATATAAGAACAGAAAGTGGCGACGAATCGACGCCAAAAAGGCAATTTCTTATTATTGATAATTTTTCTTCATACAAAGCCTCCTGTAAATAACGGCTTTCCCGCGTACTATCGTCAAGCGCGACAGTTTTGAACTCTTTCTTATCCAAAACAACCAACCGGGAATCTGTAAAACCAACTTTATAGCCATACAAAGGATTTCCTTTTTTATCAAAAAGAATACCCAACTGTGACTTAGCTGCAATGAGTTCGTTCAGCAACGTGCATAAAAACAAGCCGTTGCATATCGAAGGATCACATAATCGCAACGACAAAAAAACTCTGTCTGCATCTGCAATATTATCCCCTATTTTGTGTGAAAGGCTTAACAAATCCGTACATTCGCTACCCAATAAATTATTAAACTTATTCAAAACAGCACTTTTGACTGTCTCGCGACACATATAGGAAAGAAGGAATGCAGGCATTTTCGAATCACCGGCCAGATTCGACAACAAAGGTGTAAGCGTATCAGACAAAATGCGTACACGTAAATCTTCACGAAGAATATAAGAATTAATTTTCTCATACACATCTTCAAAAGAAGGTAAAACGGTCAACAGGCTTTTCTTATTATCCGATAGCGATTCGCCACATATAAAGGATTTTAGGTCTTCATATATATGTTCATCAAAATATCTTCGTTTCGTTTCGGAATCGACAACTTCGGATTCAAAAGTAATACTCTCCAACATATCTCTCTCAGAATTGTATTATCATTCATGTATTGATTTCACAAAAATAATACAAAAAACGATAATGCACATTTTTATAATAAGAAAAATACTAAATATACTTTTTTACTTTCGTTATTACATTGACTTTGTTCGCTTTTTTCTATATATAAATCTTGATAAACGTATGTTTTTTCTTTTTTAACGGTCTCTTTAAACCTTTTATCTGATAAGAAGTCTTATCTTTGCACATCTTGACTATAATTTTTTTAAAAATATTACATAAATGAAACGCAGAGATTTCTTAAGAACAGGCGCAATAATTAGTGCAAGTGCCGCTGTATCGTTAAATTTTGACAGTCTTCAGGCTGCATTGAGTTCTAATACTATTGCCGTAGAAACAGCTCCTGACATGGTTGCTGTAATGGGCGGTGAGCCTGAGGTAATGCTCGAAAAAGCGTTGGAAGCGCTTGGCGGAATAGGTAATTTCGTTAAAAAGGGTCAGAAAATAGTTATTAAACCGAACATCGGTTGGGATCGCGCCCCGGAATTGGCAGGAAATACTAATCCAAAACTTATTGGCGCTTTAGTAAAAAAATGTCTGGGAGCAGGAGCTTCGAAAGTAACCGTTTTTGACAACACATGCGATGATTGGAAAAAATGTTATGCTTCCAGCGGTATCGAAACAGCCGTAAAAGAAGCCGGAGGCCTTATTGTACCGGGTAATGATGAAAAATATTACTCAAAAGAAATATCTTTACCGAGGGGAGTGAAACTCAAATCGGCTAAAATACATGATGCTCTTGCTGAAGCAGATGCTTGGATAAATGTTCCTGTACTAAAAAATCACGGTGGAGCAAAACTGTCTGCCGCAATGAAAAATTATATGGGCATTGTTTGGGACCGCCGATTCTTCCATTCAAACGACTTACAACAATGTATTGCCGATATTTGCACTTGGGAAAAGAAACCTGTATTGAATATTGTCGATTCATATCGCCTTATGTTCCAGAATGGTCCGCAGGGCAAAAGCGCAGCAGACGTTGCAACGGTAAAAACACTTCTCGCATCGAAAGATATAGTAGCTATAGATACAGCTGCTCTTCAGTTCTTCAATCAAGTGAAAGAACTTGAGCTTGATGCAGTTAAGCATATCACTATGGGTCAGGAACTTAAGTTAGGAACAACAGACCTGAAAAGTATTAAGATTGAAAGAATAAAAATCTAACTCTCTACATAGCCCTCGCCCTCGTAGACGAGGGTTTTATATTATTCATAATAATCTTATTTACTGATTTTAATGAAGAAAAATTCAATCAATTTTTTAAAAATATTACGTGTAATATTTGCGATAATTATTTTCACTCCAATATTACTGTTATTCGTAGACTTTGCCGGTTTTCTTCCGACAACGACTGCAAGAATATTGGACTGGCAGATTATGCCCGCATTGTTAGGAGCCGAAATAACCATACTTATTGTATTATTTCTGCTGACCTTATTTCTCGGGCGTATATATTGCTCTGTGATATGTCCGGCCGGAGTATTACAGGATATATTTAACCGTATATCATGTATCGGCAAAAAAAAGAAAAACGGTAAGATGCGTTTCAAGTATCATAAACCGGCAAATCTGCTCCGTTACATTATATTGGGTGTTACAACCATACTTGCTTTTTTCGGGATAACGGAGTTATGCCTGCTTTTAGACCCATACAGCAATTTCGGTCGCATTGCCGCAAACATCTTCCATCCTGCAGTTATTTGGCTTAACAATATTCTGGCAGGTATATTATCCTCTATGGATAATTATTCATTATATAATATTTCATTCAAAGTTTCTACACCTGCACTCACTGCTGCAATTACAGCATTTGTCGTGTTTGCCGTTATGGTTTACTTCCGTGGNCGATTGTTTTGCAACACAATATGTCCTGTCGGAGCATTGTTAAGCATCGTTTCGCGTTTTTCAATATTCCGCATAGCGATAGACAATAGTGCTTGTAATAAATGTAAGTCATGTGAACGAACATGTAAATCCGAAGCTATTGATGCGGCAAACATGAATGTAGACGCATCACGTTGTGTCACTTGCTTCAACTGTACTTCGGTATGCAATAAAAATGCTATCAAGTACCGTTT
>JGI994J12354_10001121_pt1 | contig 27121 bp, 22 predicted proteins | sample IntmicLarv3ML3BL_FD_12354 | JGI IMG/M metagenome (IMG submission 12354)
ATACAACAAAGTGACTTGCTGTTTTTCAACAAATCACTTTGTACTTTAAATATTTTTTGGTTGTTAACTTATTTTACAACCACCCCAACATTTTTCCTTGAACCCCTTTAAACTGATGTAGGACAGGGCTTTCACCCTGTCCTACATTTATTTTACCAATATCTTATTACTTATTAAATCTTGCTGCAAGAGCATCATATTCAGCTTTAATTTCAGCAGGAATTCTATCGAACTTAGATAGGAATTCCTTTTGTTCCTTAAGTTCCTGAGTCCATGCATCTTTATCAATTGACAACAAATCTTTGATTGTATCAACGGTGATATCCGCAAGACCTGTTAAATCAATATCTTCTGCTTTTGGTAAATAACCAATAGAAGTTTCAACTGCATCAACCTTACCAGCAACTCTATCAAGTATCCATAAAAGAACACGGAGATTATCACCGAATCCAGGCCAAATAAACTTACCTTGGTCATCAGTTCTGAACCAGTTAACATTGAAAATTGCAGGAGGATTGGAAACCTTTTTACCCATTTCAACCCAGTGAGCAATATAATCACCTACATTATATCCAATAAATGGAAGCATAGCCATAGGATCACGTCTTACAACACCTACCGCACCTATTGCCGCAGCAGTAGTCTCAGATGCCATTGTCGCCCCAACAAAAGTACCATGGTTCCAGCTAAATGACTGGTATACAAGCGGAGCAACCTTTGCACGTCTTCCACCAAAAATAATTGCTGAAATCGGAACACCTGCCGCATTTTCCCATTCACTTGAAATACATGGGCACTGTGCCGCTGGAGCAGTAAATCTTGAATTTGGATGAGCCGCCTTTTCGGTGCTTCCTTTCTTCCATTCATTACCCTTCCAGTCTGTAAGCGTATCCGGAGCTTCAACTCCCATACCTTCCCACCATACAGTCTTATCCTTAGTCAATGCAACATTTGTAAAGATTGTATTCTTCTTAATAGTCAGCAACGCATTAGGATTTGACTTCATACTTGTGCCTGGAGCAACACCAAAGAATCCTGACTCAGGATTTACTGCCCAAAGTCTTCCATCTTCGCCTTCACGTAACCAAGCAATATCATCACCAACAGTCCAAACTTTATATCCTGCCTTCTCGAAAGATTCAGGAGGTACCATCATAGCCAAATTGGTTTTACCACATGCACTTGGAAATGCTGCAGCAACATACTTAACATCACCTGCAGGATTTTGAAGCCCAAGAATAAGCATATGTTCAGCCATCCAGCCTTCTTTTCTTCCTAAATAACTTGCAATTCTAAGTGCAAAACATTTTTTACCCAAAAGAACATTTCCACCATAAGCTGAGTTAATTGACCAAATTGCATTATCCTCTGGGAAGTGACAAATCATTCTCTTTTCAGGATCAACAGTTCCCTTTGAATGAAGACCTCTCACAAAATTGGCTGAATCGCCAAGCATATTCATTGCAACTTTGCCCATTCTCGCCATAATTTTCATATTTAGAACAACATAAATACTATCAGTTACTTCTACACCAACTCTTGAAAACTTTGATGATGCAGGTCCCATGATATAAGGAATAACATACATTGTACGGCCCTGCATTGCGCCAGTAAATAGAGTTCCAAGTTTAGCATATGCTAAAGTTTTCTCCATCCAGTTATTTGTAGGTCCTGCTTCTTCTTTATCTGTTGTACATATAAAAGTTAAGTGTTCAACTCTTGCAACATCATTTTCAGCAGTTCTGTGATATAAACATCCTGGTAATTCCTTCTGATTCAATTCAAGAACCTCACCAGATGCAATAGCTTCTTTTGTCAATCTTTCGCGTTCCTCTTCGGAACCATCGCACCATACGATTTGCGCTGGCTGAGTAAGTTTTGCAACTTCTTCAACCCAATTCTTCACATGAATATTATTGTACATTTTCTACCTCCTTAGATTTCACTGTTATCGTCCATTCTAACATTATTTCAATTCTTTTGCAAGAATGGAAAACAATTCTATAGATAATTTTTCGCCCCTTACGTCCTCATTCAATCCCATATTAAACAAAACATCTTTTATTTCTTCTTTTGTAAGTTTGAAAAATCCCGAATTCACAAGTGCATTGACTAACGTTTTTCTTCTCTGTCCAAATGCGGCTTTCACTGTTTTGAAAAACATTTTTCTATCTACATCTTCTCTATATGGCTTATTTCTCAATTCAAGCCTGACAACTGCAGAATCCACATTAGGTCTTGGAATAAATGAATGAGGAGGCACATTAAAGAGTTTTTCAGGCTCAGAATAATATCTTATTGCAACGGAAAGTGCCCCATATACTTTTGTACCTGGATTTGCACACATTCTCTCTGCGACTTCAAGCTGAACCATAAAAATCATAAGCTGAGCTTTTATTCCGTCCTCCAACAGTTTCATGACAATCGGCGTGGTAATATAATAAGGAAGATTGGATACCACCTTTATATTATATGGTGTCCCATCTTCCTTAAATCCATATGGTTCTATTATTTCTCTGTCAAAATCAACCTTTAATACATCTTTATTCAAAATCTCAACATCATATCCAAACAGATATGCATTCAATATCGGAATCAATCTCTTATCTAGCTCTACCGCCACCACCTTGCCCGCTCTTTTAGCGATATCAAGAGTCATGCTCCCCAGTCCCGGACCTATCTCTATAACAAGATCATCAGGACCTATATCTGCAGAATCCAAAATATCTCCTACAATACCTGCATCAACCAAAAAATTTTGTCCGAGGGCCTTTGAAGCTTCCACATTGTGTTTCTTTATTAAGTCTCTGATATTTTCCATTTTTTAAACGCCCTCTGCTATAATATTAAATTCTACTCTCTGGCACTGAATACATCTATGCTTTGATCTTTTAACACATAAACCTTGACATTGCGCCTTCCAAACTGATAACACTCACTTATTGTATCAAAATATAAATCTATTTTGTTCCCATAAACACCAGTGTCAACAGCTATACAATACCCATAATCCTTTGTGCTGTCAAGACTTTCCACATATAACTTTGTACCAAGAGGAATCACCTTTCTGTCCACTGCAACCACACCAACCTTGGCTCTCATTCCTGTTGCTGTTATTCCATAAGTTGGATGACTAGGGCTTTTCCCCTTAACCGATGCTGCTGTATATGCTGTGGCATTTAATACAAACGAATTGTTATAACCAATTCCTATTCCTCTTGATGTAGTAAAGGTTGAAAGAGTACCAACCTCTCTAACTTCATTTACTGGCTCTGTTATAACAGTTTCACTAAGTTTCTGTTTGCTAGTTTCCACTCCATCCGTATAACATGTATTGTATGTTGTAATTCTTTTACCAGGTTGTCCTTCTTGAACAATCATTGTTTTTCCATTTTCAAGGTCATCATTTCTGATTTCAACCGAATCATAAGGCAGAACAATTTCTTCACTTATAACCCTTTCTGCAATATCTATAAATCTGATTTCCATATTTTCTTTAATAGGTTCATCTTTTGAGATTTCAATATTTGTAATGTTATTTTGTATTTTATCAAGCTTTGAAACCTCAATTCCTATTTCGGACAATGCAAACCCAACTGTCTCAGAAACTGTCTCATATTCAAAAATATTATTATTTGCTATTACCTTGATAGGGACTGACCTCTTTATGTGTATATTATTATATTCCTCTGTTATCTCCTCATTCAAACCAATACTGATATAATCAAACTCCCTAAACTCAACTTCTGCCTGCAATAGGATATCCTCTACCTTAGTCTCCTTGGTTCTGATTTCTGTAACTCTGCCATCCGCATAAATTACAACTGTACGAAAACCATTTAATATGTTTACACCTGCTGTTATGCTAACTAAAAGCAAAACAATTATGGCTGTCACACATAGGAAATACTTCTTAGAGTACTTCTTTTTCGGCACATAATCACCTCTTTCTTAAATTTGTTGGCTATAATAACACCATTTTGAAAAGTTTGTCAACTTTCTTTAGTTATTACAGTAAGGCAGAGGCGCATATATGTTGTAATTTCGTTTTTTATATCTCCTGTATCTTTCTTTTCTGCCCGAACATTTTTATGCTATTGTTATAGATAATATTACACATTTCCTCAGTATTTAAACCTTTTATCTCTGATATTTTCTCTGCGACATATGCAATCATAGCAGAATTATTACGTTCTCCTCTAAATGGCACAGGGGTAAGATATGGAGCGTCAGTCTCCAAAAATAGTTTTTCAATTGGTACTTCTTTCACAACTTCAACAATTTTCTTTGCATTTTTAAAGGTGACAACACCTCCAACCGATATTGAAAAACCTAGCTTGATTATTTCATGCATCATCTCAACGCTTCCGGAATAACAGTGCATCAATCCTGTAACACCCATTCCTGCCGCATATTTCAACATATTAAGACTATCTTCATGTGCTTCTCTGTCATGAAAAACAATTGGCAATCTGCTCTCTGCCGCAAGTTCTATAAGCTTTTTACACCATTTTTTCTGTATGTCAGCAGGTGCACAATCTTCATAATAATAATCAAGTCCTATCTCACCGACTGCCACCACTTTAGAATGATTTAGCATATCTCTTACTCTATCTATATCCTCTTGTGTTGTATCTAAAATATTCAAAGGATGTATACCTGCCGCCGCATATACAAAATCATGTTTTTCAGCGCATTGTATACATTTAACGGAGGACTCTGCCGAGTCCCCCGAATCTATAATACCTTTTACTCCTGCCGCTCTCATTTCTTCCAAAAGAACTTCTCTGTCTTCATCATAGCGCGAATCTTGATAATGTGCATGAACATCAAACAACGGTAATGCCATTTGCTATTTCTCCTTCAACTGTACTCACTTTAAGCTGATCCTTGTCATCGTCAGCAGCAGATAAAATCATACCTTGTGATTCCACCCCTCTGATTTTAACTGGCTTGAGATTTGCAATCATTATCACCTGTTTACCTACCAGTTTTTCAGGCTCATAATACTTCGCAATACCTGAAACCACCTGTCTCTTTTCAGCTCCCAAGTCGAGAATGAATTTTAAAAGTTTATCGGAACCTTTTATTTTCTCGCATTCCAGTACCTTAGCCACACGCAAATCCAGTTTATCAAAATCATCTATTGTAATCTCTGGCTTAAATTCTGGTATTTTAATTTCTTGTGCTCTGCTAGCTTCGGCAATCTTCTCAATTTCAGCAAGTTCTTTTTCCAAATCTATTCTTGGAAAAATGATTTCACCTTTTTTTACCTTTGTTCCTTCTGGTGTTACATTCCACTTCTTTGCACTATCCCAGTCAAGGAACTTTTCTCCTGAAAGTCCAAGCTGTTCCTGAATTTTCGGAGTTGTTACAGGCATAAACGGCTGTATTGCCACAGAAACTATTCTCAATGTTTCCGCAAGATTATACATTACCTGTGCAAGTCTCTTTTTGCCCGATTTATCTTTTGCTAATATCCAAGGTGTTGTTTCATCAATATATTTATTAGCTCTTGATATACCCTTCCATATTTCCGCAAGCGCATTGCTGAATTGGAATCTTTCAGTTAATTCTTCAGCTTTTTGAATACTTCCCAGAACAGTGTTTATTAAATCATCATCAAAGTCTCCTGTTTCTCTATCCGCTTCACAAGGAATCACTCCATCAAAGTATTTTTCAATCATTGCAACTGTCCTGCTCAAAAGATTTCCAAGGTCATTTGCCAAGTCTGTATTTATTCTGTTTATAAGCACTTCATTTGTGAAAACACCATCTGAACCAAAAGGCACCTCTCTCAAAAGGAAATATCTTACTGCATCAACACCATATTTTTCAATGAGAATTACTGGGTCAACTACATTTCCTTTGGATTTTGACATTTTTCCGCCCTCCAAAAGAAGCCAGCCATGACCATATATTTGATGAGGCAATGGTAGATCAAGCGCCATTAAGAGCGCTGGCCAAATTATTGTGTGGAAACGTACAATCTCTTTGCCTACCAAGTGAACCTGCGCCGGCCAGTATTTTTCAAATAGGGAAGGGTCATCACTGCCGTAGCCAAGTGCTGTAATGTAGTTTGAAAGAGCATCAATCCACACATAAACAACATGTTTTTCATCAAAGGTTACTGGAACACCCCAATCAAAGGTTGTTCTTGATACACAAAGGTCTGTAAGTCCCGGTTTTATGAAATTATTTATCATTTCGTTTTTGCGGCTTACCGGCTGAATGAATTCTGGATTACTCTCTATAAATTCAAGTAATCTCTCCTGATATTTTGATAGTTTAAAGAAATAGCTTTCTTCCTTTGTCAGTTCAACTGCTCTTCCGCAATCAGGACATTTTCCGTCTTTGAGCTGTGTTTCTGTCCAAAAAGATTCGCAAGGTGTGCAATATAGTCCTTCATATTCGCTTTTGTATATATCTCCTTTATCATATAATTTCTTAAATATCTGCTGTACAGATTTTATATGACTTTCATCTGTTGTCCTTATAAATTTATCATTGCTTATATTGAAAAGCTTCCATAAATCCTTTATTCCGCCAACTATTTCGTCAACATACTGCTGAGGTGTTACTCCTTTTTCCTCCGCATTTCTTGCAATTTTCTGTCCATGCTCATCTGTTCCTGTTAAAAACATAACCTCAAAGCCTTTTATTCTTTTATATCTTGATATAGCGTCGGCTGCCACTGTTGTATATGAGTGACCTATGTGCAACTTTCCACTGGGATAATATATCGGTGTACTTATATAGAATTTCTTATCTTCCATAGTTTTTCTCTCCATTCTTACAATATTTAAATTATTTTAACATACTTCTTATACCTTGTCTAAACCGTTTAAGGCTTTTAAAAAGCCGGTTCTGTTATGAACCGGCTTAACAACTATAGACAAAATTAGTTTTTACTGTCCTTTTCCCTTATCATCCTTCGCATAATTTTTCCGCTTGTTGTCTTTTCAAATTCTTTAACAAACTCAACTATACGAGGATACTTGTAAGGTGCAGTAACATTTTTAACATGATTTTGCAGTTCTTTCGCCAGTTCATCTGATGGCTCATATCCGTTTGCCAATACTATTGTTGCCTTTACTACCTGTCCTCTGACTGAGTCTGGGGCCGCTGTAACTGCACATTCCAGTACTGACGGATGTTCCATCAATGCACTTTCAACTTCAAAAGGTCCTATACGGTATCCTGAACATTTTATAACATCATCAAGACGGCCTACAAACCAGTAGTATCCGTCGCTGTCATACCATGCAACATCTCCTGTATGATAATTTCCATCATAAAATGCTTTTTCATTAGCCTCAGGATCGAGATAGTATTCTTTAAACAATCCCACAGGCCAATCTTTTTTAACATCCATTATAACTATTTCGCCTTCTTCTCCAAGTTCACATCGTTCGCCGTTCTCATTTATTATCGCGATGTCATAAAGAGGAGAAGGCTTACCCATGGATCCGGGTCGTGGTTCAAACCACTCAAAATTTGCAATTAACACTGATGATTCTGTCTGTCCGAATCCCTCATAAAGTTTATGCCCTGTGGTCTTTAAAAACTGATTATATACCTCGGGATTCAGCGGTTCTCCTGCAATTGAGCAATGGTGCAGTGTTGACAAATCATACTTTGTTAAATCTTCCTTTATAAAGAACCTATACATTGTGGGAGGAGCGCAAAATGTTGTCAGCTTTCCTTCCTCAATCATTTTCAGCATTTGCTCTGGTATAAATTTCTCATGGTCATATACAAACTGTACCGCTCCGCAAATCCATTGACCATAAATCTTTCCCCATCCAAATTTTGCCCATCCTGAATCAGATATTGTCAAATGGCGCTGATTTTCCTCAACCTGATGCCAATACTTAGCTGTAACAACATGACCCAATGGATATGAATAATCGTGGAGTGACATTTTAGGCATTCCTGTTGTTCCTGATGTAAAATACATGAGAAATCTGTCTGTAACTTTAGTTGCTTCTTCTCCTGTAGGTCTTTCAAGTATATTTGAGGAACCTTCAATTGCTTTATGAAAATCAATCCATCCAAGAGATGTATATTCTTTCTTTATGGGTGTCGATTCAACCAGAAGCTTGTGTTTAACAGTTGTTATCCCCTTTAATCCCTCTTCTGCATTTGCAATTACAGCAGCATCTTCAACACATATAAGCATATCAACAGAAGCCGCTTTGCACCTGTAGTTTATATCTTTAGGGGTAAGCTGAAAGGATGCCGGAATCAAAACTACTCCAAGTTTATGAAGAGCTGTTGCAATCATCCAATACTCATATCTGCGCTTTAAAATGAGCATAACAGTATCGTTTTTCTTCAATCCCAGACCTTTAATATAGTTAGCTATTTTGTTACTGCTCTCTTTTAAATCTTTAAATGTAAATATATGCGACTCACCTTTGTCATTTCTCCAGTCAAGAGCTATTTTCTCAGGCTCTGAATCTGCCCAAGCATCCACTATATCAAATCCGAAGTTAAAATCCTCCGGCACATTAATTTTATAATTTTCCTTAAAGTCCTCATATGAATCAAATTTTATACGCGGTAAATACTTTTCTAACATTTTTAGTCCTCATCTCTCATAAATTCAATAGTTTGATTTGTGCTAACATCACAATAGTATAACTGTTAAAAATTTTGCGGGCTTGCCACCTGCTGCTTTTTGACCATGAAGTATATTGGGGTCAAAATAGAGAGAATCTCCCTCTTCAAGCAGAATTTTGTGACTGCCCATGTAGACGACGACCTGACCTTCCAAAACATAGTTAAATTCCTGACCTTCGTGTGATACCAAATGAGGTGCAACCTCTTCTGGTTCAGGGTCAACAGTAACTATCATAGGCTCTATCTTTCTGTGTACAAAATTATAGGCAAGGCTTTGAAAATCATATCCTTCATATCTGTCAACTTTTAAGCCTTTTCCCTTCTTAACATGACAGTAATCTGCCAGTTTTGGAGAATTTCCTGTAAGAAGTTCTGTTAAATCAACATTAAGAATGCTTGCTATTTCATATAGAACACTGACAGGAAAATCATGCTCTGCATTTTCATAAGCTATGTAAGTTTCCGCAGATATGTTAAGTTTTTCAGCCATTTCTTGCTGGCTAAACTCCCATATTTCACGAAGTTCTTTTATTCTTGCTGCTATCAAGTTTATTTGATTTGACATAACAAACACCCCATTTTTTTATAATGAATTTCATTCTATCACAAAATATAAACAGACGACAATATTTTTGAATAATATTTTTGAAATTTGAAATAATATCTACATAAATTTATTATAAGGAAGTGTATTATGAAAGCTGTTATTATGGCAGGCGGCGAAGGCACCCGCTTACGTCCGCTGACTTGTGACCTGCCCAAGCCTATGGTTCCTGTTTTAAACAGACCTGTAATTGAACATATAATCAATCTTTTGCGCAAGCACAACATTACTGATATCGCCGCTACTTTGGCATATCTTCCTGAAAAAATAAAGGACTATCTTGGCACTGGTGAGGAGTTTGGCATAAATATAAAATATTTTATAGAAGAAACTCCCCTTGGAACTGCCGGAAGTGTGAAAAATGCCAAGAATTTTTTAACAGAGGATTTTGTTGTAATAAGCGGTGATGCCCTTACCGACATAAATATAACAAAAGCTCTTGATTTTCACAGAAAGAATCAAGCTCTTGCAACTCTTGTTCTCAAAAGAGTTAATGTCCCCCTTGAATATGGAGTAGTTGTCACTGCAAAAGATGGACACATATTAAAATTCCTTGAAAAACCCTCATGGGGTGAGGTGATAAGTGACACTGTAAATACAGGAATTTATATACTCTCTCCAAAAATATTTGATTATTTTGGTGATGAAAAATGTGATTTTTCACAGGAGGTTTTCCCCAAGCTTCTTGCCGCCAACCAACCAATTTTCGGCTATATCACTGATGAATACTGGTGTGATATTGGTGACATAACCGCTTATGCTTCTGCAAACAGAGATGCGCTAAACGGTCTTGTTAATATTGAACTGCCAGGATTTGAATTTTTTAACGGAGTGTGGCTGGGAAAAGACTGTTTGATTGATGAACAGGTTATTTTAAGCCCTCGCTGTATAATCGGCGATGGCTGTATTATAAACAAAGGTGCTCATATTTCAGAAAATACAATCATAGGAAATAATGTGAGAATAGGTGATCATGCAAGCATAAAAGCGAGTATTTTATGGAATAATGTTCAGATAGGTTCGGGCGCTGAACTGAGAGGCGCCCTCATTTGTGAAAATACCGCAGTAGATAAAAGAACCCGCATATTTGAAAGCGCCGCTGTTGGTGCAGATTGCCAGATAGGTTCAGATTCCTCTGTTAAACCCAATATAAAAATATGGCCAGGAAAACAAATAGAACCAGCCACAGAAATTTCAGATAATATTATTTGGAGTGATGCACAAAGCTTTAATAAAAAGGGTTTGTTTGGTGAACGCGGTATTTCCGGCCCCGCAGGCTCAGAAATAAATCCGGCCTTTGCCTGCCGTTTAGGCGGAGCCGTTGCCGCATCATTTAAGCCATCCGCGGCAATTTCTGTGGCACATGACGGCTCCGCCCTTGGTGAAATATCTGCGCTTAGCTTTATAAGCGGCGCCGCAATATTCGGCGCCGCCTGTATCAACTGCAAAACACTCTCTTTACCAATACTCCGCTTCACTGTCAAGGAATATTCACATCAGGCAGGTGTATATTTCAGAACCTCTTCTGATGACACCTTGTCCATTATCATAGTTGATGCAAATGGCTGTGATATATCACGAAAAATTGAAAAACGCATAACCGGAAATTATAGGAAATATGATGTTCCTTTTACCCCTATTGAAAAACTCAAACCAATTTTGACTCTTGAAAATCTCCAAGCACAATATATTGCTTCTTATTTAAAACACTCCCCTCTTAAAAAATCCAATGACAATTGCGCTTTCAGGAAATATATATTTGAAAGAAACTGCGGAAAACATTTTTCAAAACATGGGTCTTAAAATCACAGACCCTGCAAATAAATTTGATTTAGCAGTAACATTTTCCTCAGACGGCGAAAATTTTGATTTGTATGATAATACTGGCACTCTTATAGACCCCGAAATTCTCTCCGTAATATCATCAATAATACTCTTTGAGTCCTTTGAAAAATGCACTCTTGCCATTCCAGTTGACCATTCTTCTTTTTATGATGAATTGGCAAAAACTTATGAGGCTACCTTGTTGCGTACTGGGATTTCTGTTCGTGATATTATGGAAAAAATCAATGATAATTTTGTAAAGGAGAGTGCGGATGCTCAGCTTTCAATGAAATATGATTCTATATACTGCGTTTTTCAAATTATAAGTTATATGCAAAAAACCTCTCAGAGTCTTTCGTATTTGAAAAACCAAGTTCCTTCCTTTTGTATGAAATCAGAAAGTGTTGAATGCTCCTTCGACCGTAAGGGTAAGGTTATGCGAAAGCTTATTGAAGAAAATGATGGCAAGACCTATGAAACCATTGATGGTATAAAAATATATTGTGATAAGGGCTGGACTTTGATTTTGCCAGACTCCGACAGACCAATTTTCAGAATTACCACCGAGGGTATGAATGAGGAATATGCCACTGAACTGCTCATTGATTATAAGAAGAAGATAGAAGGGTATTTGCAGTGAGGGTTCTCACCAGGATAGTGCGCGGTTTGGTAAATTGTCCTGGTGAGAAGGCGGATTCCAGCTTTTTCTCACCAGAATACTGCCCTACCTGCCTCTTTGTCCTGGTGAGAAAACTAATTTTTCAAAATACTATCAATAACATTTTCTGTACACTGATTTATTGCCTGAAAGTCCATGCTTGAGATGTAAAAACATTCTATTTCTTTGTGAATATTCTGTGCTTTTTCAAGATAATGCTGTGCCTTTTCTATCAACTCCTCTACTCTGAAGGCATCATACTCCATATCCTCTGGCTGCATTAGTAAATCATTGTAATATACATCCAACAGATATTCTCCAAACACATCACAATCCATTTCACTATGATATTTGTTATAAGTAGTAAAAACCAGTGCCAACTGTGGAATTACAATATGCTCTGTCCTTTTCGGAGCAAACGGACATCGCAAACTTTCAACATAAAACCCTCGTTTCACTGCCTCAGTTTGAAGGGCTTCCACCACATCACAGGACGCCCTTCCCAAAGAACATTTCAGTGCATACACCTTATACCCTCTAAACAGAGTATCCAACGTTTTCTGACTACCTCTTGCTGTAATTGCGGTTCCAAACATACGTTTTTCACTGCCAATGCTATGCGCAACATCAATATCCCTGAAGAAATTCTCATTTAAATTTTGAATAAACTGATTGAGCTTACCCTTGCATACGGCTTTATCAGCGGCACTGTCTATATTATCCTGAATCTCCCTTGCCGCTTTCAGATATTTGTATGCCCTTGCATAATTTGCAGATTTTCTCGCCGCAAGCGCACTTATCTCTTTCTTATGCACCTTTAAAATATCCTCATTCCAGAAATCCCCCAAATTTATTATGCGGTCCCTTATCCCTGGTGCATTCATATCAAAAACATGTGGTGCTGTACCATCAAGTATAGTTTTTCGCAACTCTGTGACCCGTACACCATCATAACTCTCGGGGTCACCAGAACATTTTATAACTTCCACATCATAGCCCTCAAGCACTGCCGCTCGAGCTATATTTTTCATCATACGTGACTTGCCCGTTCCCGGAGCCCCTTTTATTATGTAAATTTCCTCTTCATCCTTTGATATTATATCCTGAAAAAAGTCTGTGAAACCGGCGGTGGTATTCCCACCCGCAAAATAATGCCTCTCTCTGCCAAGTGACATACAAATTCACTCCAATTTTAAATTACTCTGATTCAGTTTATGTTTTTGATTTCAAAAATGTTTCTCAGGTATACATAAAAAAGCGATTAACCTCAGTTAATCGCTTTTACTTTCAACATGTATCAATAATTAATAGTTTTCCTGTTTAAGTTCAAAGTACGCCTTAGGATGGTCACAAACCGGACAAATTTCTGGTGCACTTGACCCTTCATGTATGTGCCCGCAATTTCTGCAATGCCAATAAAGCTTACCATCTCTGACAAATACAGTACCATCCTCTATATTTTTCAAAAGATCTAGATATCTTTCTTCATGCTCTTTTTCAACTGCGCCAACTAAATCAAACAGATTTGCAATTCTTTCAAACCCCTCTTCTCTTGCTTCCTTTGCAAATGTTTTATACATATCTGTCCATTCGTAGTTTTCTCCTGCCGCCGCATCTTTTAAATTGGTAATTGTATCAGGCATACCATCATGTAAAAGTTTAAACCATATTTTGGCATGCTCTTTTTCATTATCTGAGGTTTCTGCGAAAAAGGCAGCAATCTGCTCATACCCGTCCTTTTTTGCTTTTGATGCATAAAAGGAGTATTTATTTCTTGCCTGTGACTCCCCCGAAAAAGCCGCCATTAAATTTGCTTCTGTTCTGGTACCTTTTAAGTTTTCCATAGATTGTTCCTCCTTTAAAAAATTGTTTTTATTCTATTTTAAGTATAACCAACAACCTAATATTGTCAATACTTTAAAAACACTTAATATAAAAAGACAAATACACTTGTATATATTGCTAGTATACCCAGCAAAATAAGAATACTTCTCACAAAACGTTTTTCACGATATAATTCACACATTTTATTATTCATCATTATAAAATACACTAATGCCGCGCCTATTAAAGCACCTATTGAATCAGTAATAACATCTGTAAACAATGCACCTCTTCCAGCAAAACTCTGATGAAATTCATCAGTACATGCATAAAAGACAGCAAAAATATATGCTATAGGAAAGGCAAGGAAAATCTTGTGGATTTTCTCTTCTTTAAATGTTTTTATATAACTTCTCACTGTATTATAAGCGCATATAAACAGCACAGCAAAAATCGTCATATGCGCTGTTTTCCTTACTAAAAGCGAAACACCTCTAAACATTTCATCAGTTACAGTTTGGTCCCCATAAATTATTTTAACCAAAAATTTAGTAAAAAATCCACTTGTGCTTGCTGATTCATCTTTTGTCTGTGCTGACATTATAAATATTGTCACCATAACTGCTATAGTCAGTAATAAAGATATTATAAACTTAATTTTATTTTTATTTTTTGTCATCCTTTTTGCTGTCCGTTTCCAAATACCTTTTTATCTTCTTGGTCGTAGTTTTGACAAACTCGCTCTCTCTTAGGCTAAATCCTTTTATTCTTTTATATAGAGGCAATTTTGCATTTGTCTCTTTAACTGCTTCATTTATAACCTTATCCATTTCCTCATTTGTAGGATTTTTCTTAAGAAAGGATTTTATTGCTTCTATATTAGGGAAAATTTGTGCCTTTACCACTGTTTCATTTTCTTCATCTTCACCCCAAACCAAACATTCCTCTATATATGGGCTTGAGTTGAGAAAATACTCCAACTCTTCGGGATATATATTCTTTCCGTTCTTTGTTACAATTACATTTTTTATACGACCAGTTATTCTAAAATAACCTTTTTTATCTTCATATCCCAAATCGCCTGAATGGAACCATCCATCTCTTAATACTGCATCTGTAGTATCCGCATCATTGTAATATCCAAGCATTACATTTGGCCCTTTTATAATTATTTCACCAATTCCTTTTTCATCTGGGTTGTCAATTTTAACTTCAACATCAGGAATTGGAAATCCTACCGCATCATCCTCATATGCCTTATCATTATTTCCTAATGCCAATGGTGAACACTCTGTAAGTCCATACCCCTGCAATACCTTAAATCCAAATTTTCTTAAATCACGGCTTACTTCAGGGCGTATTGCCGCCGCACCTGTAATTATCAGTCTCAATTCTCCGCCAACTTTAGAGTGAACCTCTTTGAAAATTTTCTTTCTTATATCAATTCCCACCAATTTTAGCAGTCCTGTCAAGCCCTTTGCAAAATTCAGCTTTAACATACCACCTCTCTTTTCCTTTGATGCCTTCATTATCTTTGAATGAAGATTTTCAAGCAAAAGCGGCACAGTAACCAAAACAGTTGGCTTCATTTCAACCATATTTTTCGCAATATGTTTTAATCCTTCACTAAATACAATACTTGAACCCGAATACAATTCACATAAAAAACCTATTGTACATTCATAAGTGTGGTGCAGCGGAAGTACTGACAACGCTCTGTCCTCTGGATATAATTTTACAGTCATCAGTATTGACCTTATATTTGAGCAAATATTTCTCTGACACAGCATAACTCCCTTTGCCATACCGGTTGTACCTGAAGTAAAGAGCAAAATTGCAAGCTTTTCAGTATCTATCTCTATATTGAGAAAAGAGCCATCTTGTTTAAAAAGTTCCTCACCAATTGAAAAACAATTTTTCAAAGAGAGAATACCTTCCTCTTCTTCCTCGGCATCCATATCTATTAATATTATATTTTTATTTTCAAGATTATCTTTGTTTTCCAACACCATTTTTCTCAGTTTACCTGAAAAAACAAATATTTCACTTTCTGAAACATTTAATATATTTATCGCATCATCTGCGGGAACATCTTTATCTATGGGAACTATCACATTATTTCCGCATACAGCCGCCATGTAACTCATGCACCACTGGCTTCTGTTTTCACCCATAACTGCAATCCTACTGTCTGGATTTGTCACCTTACTTTGGAAAAACGTGCCCAAATGGTTTACTGCTTTATAAAATTCATTGTATGTTGTGGGTTTAAATGTTTTAGATTCTTTGTCCTTGTCATAAAAGAGATTCTGTTCCCCATACAGCTTTATAGCCCTATCAAGCATCTCTTTTAAGCTATTGAAATTATCAACTTGATGTATTCTATTGTTAATAAGGTTTTTCATAATAAGCCCCTCCGCTTCTATTCATTAAAATATACCTCAAATGGTAAAATTAATCAACCATTATACCGACTCCCTCAATGCACTCAGCTTATCAATGACAGCATCAACAGATTTTTCAGAAAGTTCCATAAAATTTTCCCTTTCAAAAATATCCCATAAATAGTGTGCGTCTGAGGCTCTGAAAAAATGATATCCCGCATTTGTCAGTTCATCCGCCTGCTGTGAAAAATACTGAAAATCACAATTTCGCGAAAGTTCAAGGTATTTACCCTTATATGTTTCTGGAACAAATCCAAGGTTTGACAAAACACTATAAGAATCCCTGTCAACATGGGCAGGATAAGCAACTCCCCCTATATTTTTCACAATATCAAAAATCTCATCTGTCCCTATAGATGTGGCTATAATGAGCATTTTAGGAATTTCACCTATAACTTCATCTTCACAATTGCAAATACGCTGTTCACCAAATATTTCACTGCGATTTTTTATAAATGGAAGCTTATCATAAATTACACTCTGCATTTGCATTGCACCCTCTAAGGTTCTGAAAAGACAGACTATGTGAACTTCCTCAGCCGTTTCAACCTCAATCCCTGGAACAACTGTAAGACCGCATGCTTGTGCACACTCCAGTATTGCTGGCAAATTTTCAGCCGTGTTATGGTCAGTTACTGCTATTATATCCAAACCCTTTACTGCCGCCATATTCACTACATTATTTGGTGTCATATCATTATCTCCGCACGGGGAAAGACATGAATGCATATGTAAATCAACTGCATATTTCATAGCAGTTCATTCACCTTTACACAGATTTCTGCCGCCTGCATAGATGATTTAAGCATTATTACACCCTCTTCCTCGGCCTTGCTTAGAGTATCATTTTCAACCGTAATCTCTTCTGGAATTACCACACAGGCAACATTTGCAAGTACCGCAACTGCAACAGTATTTAAATTTGTGAGAACAGTAATCCATAAGTCATCCTCATTTGCATGTGACATAACCCAACTCAAAAGATCACATATATATATTCCCTTTACCTCTCTGCCAGCATTTGCCTCACAGGTAATTATTTCCATATTAAGTTTTTCAGCAATTTCCGCAACTGTCATACTGTCACTCCTCTTCTTTTGTCATCATCATTTTGAGCAGACTTTTATAGTTTTCTTTAAGATTTACTATACAATCCGCCTCATTTGCAAAGCCTCTTACAATATCCTCTGCAAAGGTAATACAGTTCGGGGAACCACATGCGCCGCAATCAAGCCCCGGAAGGCGCTCTATTATTTTGGTCATTTCATTCATCTTCATCATTGCTTTATTCATATCCTTATCAAAGGAATATGCATCAACATCTTTAATCTTATTATGCAAAACAGGATCATAGTGTTCATCTTTCTGAGGCTCTGCAAGCTGAGTTACATCCTTTTCAAGAATCTTTTTTAAAACCGTTTTTGCAGTATAAACATTCTCCATACAGAGCAATCCGCCCAAACATCCTCCCATGCAGGCAAGTGCCTCGACAAAATCTATATCCTGAATTCTCTCATTTTCTATCTCTTCCAAAACCTTTGCAACATTGTGTATTCCGTCAACTGCAATAAAGTTATCATTTTCAAGTGCAAGGCTCTCTCCACCATTATTTGCCCACCTTACACCATACTTGCTCGCCATAATGTCAAAATCCACTTCTTTTGCCTCTTCGAGCAATCTTCTCAATGCAAAATAAACAGATTTTATGGAAATCACACAGTCAATCGAGGATTTCTCAGAACCCAAGGGAGACCTAACTGCTGTACGTTTTGCCGCACACGGTGATATGAAAAATACTCCTACATCTTTTGGATTTTTATTATACTTTCTTGTATATTCTTCCTTTGCAATTTGCGCCGCTATTTCCATAGGTGCTTCTATTGGTAAAACATTATCTATCAGATTTGGATATTTCAGGGCAATAAAACGCACAACAACTGGACACGCAGAGGAAATCACAGGTTTTTCAATATCCTTTCGCGCAAGATATTTCTTTGTCTCTGCTGTAACAAGTTCTGCTGCTCTTGCCACCTCATAAACATAGTCAAACCCCATCATTCTAAGCGCTGCCAAAATCTGACCTCTGGTATATTCCTTTGAAAATTGAGCATACAAACTAGGCGCAGGCAGTGCAATTTTATACTTAAATTCCTCAAACCTGTCTAAAGTATCCGTAACTGCTCTCTTTGCCCTGTACGGGCATACCCTCACACACTCACCACAGTCAATACACCTGTTTGCTATTATTTTTGCTTTACCATTCCTCACCCTTATAGCNCCTGTCGGACATTTTTTTATACAATTTGTACATCCCTTGCATTTATCCTCTTCAAGCCTTATAGAATGAAAATATTCAGCCATTTCAAACCCTCTTAATTTATATTAATAATAAGTGTAATTTTTGTACCTACACCGACCTCTGTTTCAATTCTCATATCATCAGCATATCTTTTCATATTTGGTAACCCCATTCCTGCACCAAACCCTTTTTCACGGATTTCATTGGTTGCGGTTGACCAGCCCGCCTGCATTGCCTGATCTATATCAGGTATACCAGGCCCCTTATCTGTTATTGCAACAGTTATTGTCTGCGGTGTAATTTCAATGTCTGCATATCCTCCATCAGCATGAATAACAGCATTTATTTCCGCCTCATACATTGATATTGCAACCTTTTTGATTACAACTGGATTGAACCCAAGCTGTCTGAGTTTTTTCTTTGTTTCACTTGACGCAATTCCGGCTGTTGAAAAATCATCCGGTATTATATCAAAATGAAGCTTTATAACATTATCACTCATTCCAAACACCCCGTCCTACTATACCTGCCTGATACAGCTTTCCGCATGATATAAACAGAGTATCCCCTGTTGTCATTATTGTAATGCCTTTCTCCTTTGCAAGATTGATAACATCCTCACCAGGGCATTTCCCCCTTACGAAACATATAACCTGAATGTCCATCATTTCTGCTGTTCTTATAACCTGCGGATTGACAAGTCCAGTCATAAGTATAACGCTCTCCTTAACATATGCCATAACATCACTCATAAGGTCCGCTCCACACCCTGAAATAATATCCAAATCAAGATTTTCCTCACCCGCAAGTAATTTTGCATCTAATGTCTTAATAATTTCACTAACCTTCATATATCTCCTCCTAATTCACTTTCTAAAAATACAGAGTACGAAAAATATTACTTTTGCGTACTCTGTAAGCTGTCGTCTGTTTTACTTTATTAGTTTATTTAACCATATCCATTATGTTTTTTATGAAAAATCCACCGACTACCGACCTGTGTTGGAAGTTTAATTGGTGCGCATCATCCAAATCATACCAGTCTGTAAGGGGCACCCTTGACTCCATTTCATTGTATGCGTTCCAAAGCGGCTCTACCATATTTTCAAAATTCTTCTTGTCATCAGATAGTGCTGCCGCCCAAACAAGCCAGTCGGATTTTGTATAATTCTTTCTATTATCAAGAGGTGTACCATACTTCTGCATATGTGTTGTAAGGTATTCCTTAACCTCTGTATTATAGAATTCTTCAGGGAACAGATTTGTTCCAAACACTTTATCCCACACTGAATTGTATTTAAGGCTGAATGTACCCTCCACATCAAAAGCAAGTCTTGTAGATTTGCCATCTCCGTTGCTCGCCATTTCTACCCACTTCTTCGCCATATCTCTTGCAATTTCCATTAGTCTTTCATACTCTGAGGTCTCTCCCCACATTTTGCAGAGCAGAGCATAACCAGCTATACCCATAACTGCCTTTATTGCCAAGTTACAGTTATGTGCCAAGTGTCCTGCAAAATCATCTGTACAAAGCTGATTCTGAGGATCAAGCCCAAACTCTTCAAGATATGAAACCCATTTTTCAAACAAAGCCCTATTTTCTAATGCATAACTTGCATCATTTGAAAAAATACTCATTGACGCAAGCATTACGAGCATATTTCCGCACTCCTCAACAGGCATCTGTCCCTCTATCGATTCCATTCCGTAAACCTGTCCGTTTACCTTAGGATATGTTCCTACATCATGCGGAGCAAAATTGAAATTCCACATTTTGTCATTGGTTGCAAGGGCAACAATAGGTCTTATCATACCCTTTACAAGCTCTGTATTGTATCTTAGGAATAGCGGTATTGACGGATAACTTACATCAACTGTTGCCGCACATCCATTACTAAAACATTCCTTTGATATAAAGAGCAAATCCCCGTTTGTATCAAAAACAGCCTTGTGTGCCGCAATTGCCTGCCTGTAAGCTAATTGCAATATTTCAGCGTATTTTTCACCGCCATTTGCAACAGATTCTTCAACAAGCTCTTTGTCAAACTTATCTGCTCTCTCAAGCAATTCTTTGTATTCATTGAATGAAACCTCTATTGCCGCCTCTATTGAATCCCATTTTTTAGTCCAACATGATTTTAAAGGCTCTTTAAAATACTCCACTGATAATATGTCATCATATGCAAGTACAAGTAGTTCAGAATTCTCTTCTGTTCCTACTGTATTAAGTTGGAACTCAGCACTTATCATATTGCACTGAATATCAGGCAATTTGTTATATTCTTCTCTATCAACTTTCCAACTTGGCCAAAAATCATTTTTTCTCGCCTTTAGCATACAGATTCCTTCTGTAATTGAAACTTTCTTGCTTCCGCACAGATAGAAATATCCCCAGTCAATTCTCACATTGTCTCCGGCTTTGTTGAAAAACGGCTGCCATGTTGTTCCGATTTTCCCCGCGTTAATGTCTTTTCCGATTTCAAAAATGTCTATTTGTGTTTTATGCTGTTCTTTTCTGTCAACACAAATTTCCTCTGTTATATCGAAAAATATTTTTACATCATGATTCTTTCCATCTAAAGATTTTGATGTAATTTTCAAATATGAGCATGGTCTTGATAACAAATAGATATCATCTAAAAAAAGCGGTGAAAAGAATTCAAGCGTAATTCTTATCCCCGCCTCTTCAAATACATATTTTGTTGTCATACTCTTTATTTCCAAAGAGACCTGCTTCATTTGTTTTGCCTGTCCTCTGCCAGTTTCATTTGATAATCCGCAGAAGTGGTATTTTACACCATCAATTTCGGCTAACCCTGCCATAATTTGATTTGAATTTGTCCAATGTCTTGTAGTGTCTGTATTTAACTCATTTGACGGTGACCATACACTAAAATACGGGTCGTGTGTTATTAATGGTACCGAAGGTGCTCTTAATTTCATGCCGTAATTTCTCCTTGTTTTTTTTTAAATAAAATCACTGAGTATTTTACCACATCTTGCTTAAAATTACAAAGCATTTCCAAGTGTTTGTTGACCATTTTTTATTATCCTTTTACCACCCCAACTGTTTTTAATCTTTTAACAGGAATCACTAAATCGCTTTGCTGGCTCATTACAAAATCAATATCTTTGTATGCAAATCTGCTCTCTTCTGCAACATCGGCTTTATTGTGTTTTCCTAAGGTCACACCTTGTTTTTGCAAATCAAGCATTACATTTTCTGTTGTGAACTCTTTCATTGCGGCGGTTCTTGAATGACGGCGCCCAGCTCCATGGGAAGAAGAACAAAAGCTTTCCAGATTTCCGCAACCCTTTACTACATAGCTGTATGAACCCATTGCTCCCGGAATTACTGCAAGTTCTCCCTCTCTCGCTCTTGTTGCACCTTTACGGTGTACCCAAACATCTTCTCCATAATGGTTTTCCAATGCCGCATAGTTATGATGGCAATTAATTTCACAGCTATATTCGATTTCACAATCTGTATATTTGCCAATCCATTTTTCAAAAACTGCTTTTATAGCCAACAGCATTTTTTCACGGTTCTCATATGCAAACTCCATTGCCAAATTCATCCAATTTATATACTGCTTTCCTTCCTTTGTGTCTACTGGCAAAAATGAAAGTCTTGAATCCTCGGGTATATTGCTGAACCATTTTGCGTTTAGGTCTCTTGCAATATAATTAAAGTATGTGCACACTTGATTTCCGAAGTTTCTGCTTCCTGAGTGTATCATTATTCCCAAAAATCCGTCATCATCCGCCTGAATTTCTATGAAGTGGTTTCCTCCTCCTAGTGTGCCTATTTGGAAGTACCCTGCCTCAAGCTGTCCCAACAGTTCTCCGTCTGGCTCATACAGTTCAAATTCTTCATTTGCTTTATCCATTGTATAAGACATCTGAGGATGTTTATGGTGTGCAAATCCTAAAGGAACATTTCTCATGATATCTCCTATCATTGCCTGTATTAAGTTTCCGTTTCCTGTTACAACATCCTTAATCTCATCAACTTTTATATTTGTGCTTACAAACGCCATTCCACAGCCTATGTCAACTCCCACTGCATTTGGCACAATTACTCCGTTTGTTGCTATTACTCCGCCAATCGGCATTCCTTTACCTGCATGGGTATCTGGCATCAAAGATACCCATTTGTGTATAAAGGGAAGATTGGCAAGGTTTCCGGCCTGTCTTCTGCAAATATCATCCATTTGTTTTTCATTCTCAAGCCACACCTTAATCGGATATTTCATATCCTCGTTTGCTATTACAAACATTTTAATCACCCTTTCGTTTTTAATTACAAGCAAATAATACCAAAATGTGTTGGTGGAATCATTTAAAAAAGTGTGCGACTTCTTAGTGGGGATTTGGTGGTAAAATAGCTGAAAAACGGTTGTAGAAAAGGGTTTGAGTGATTTGCTAACAAAGGAAGGTTATAAAGAAAATTTGGGCAAGCTGAAAAAATTCTCATCAGGACATTTTCCCGCTTAGCTTTTTGTCCTGGTGAGAAATTCACAATCCAATCATTTTTCACTTTAAAAGCCTTTAAAAGCCACCTAAACTCACCCCTTTTTTCTTTGTCTACTGTTTTCTCATCAGGACATTTTCTCACTTAACTCTTTGTCCTGGTGAGAATTTCACAAACCAACCATTTTTCACTACAAAAGCCTTTAAAAACTGACTAAATCCACCTTTTTTCTCATTATCTACTGTTTTCTCATCAGGACATTTTCCCACTTAACTCTTTGTCCTGGTGAGAATTTCATAATCCAATCATTTTTCACTACAAAAGCCTTTGAAAACTGACTAAATCCACCCTTTTTTCTCATTGTCTACTGTTTTCTCATCAGGACATTTTCTCACTTAACTCTTTGTCCTGGTGAGAATTTCACAAACCAACCATTTTTCACTACAAAAGCCTTTAAAAGCCACCTAAATTCACCCCTTTTCTCTTTGTCTACAGTTTTCTCATCAGGACATTTTCCCGCTTAGCTTTTTGTCCTGGTGAGAATTCCTTTGCCTTACATTTTTCAAAACCCACAAAATTCATTTTCATATATTTTCACCCCTCAAACTGTTGATTATAAAATGTTTTAAAGTATATAATCGAACCATCAAACAAAGGAGTAAATATTTATGAGTAAATCTAAGTCTAAGTATTGGTTTATACTTTTAGCCATTGTACTGATTTTTTCAATTTTAATTGGGTATATAATCCTAAATAAAGGTGAAGAGGCTGAAAAAAGCATATATTCTCATATCGAGGGGAATGTCAGAGTGCAAATTCTCTCAAGCACCTTAATAAGAATTGAGGAAGAGGGGTCAAAAGGATTTTTGAATGAGAAAACCTTTAACATTGTCAACAGAGATAACTGGGAAGGTGATGCGGTAACCCTTTCTTTAATAATAAAAATAAATAGACAAGCGGAAGGCATTTCAAAGGTTGAGGTTTTTGATAAAAAGAATAATCTACTTTGGAAATATTCACATAAACCAAAGAGTAAATTGGATCTGCCCTCCTTTAATGAAGAAGTTTATGCATTTGAAATTAGTGACAGCCCACGAGTTATACCATCAAAATGGGGTTTTTCAATACCAACAGAGGAGCTTTCGGCAGAAGAAGCCAAAACAAATGGCTGGGATTTATCAAATGACGCCACAGATATATATGTGTTTTTCCCCAATAATGACCATAAGGTATTGAGAGCAGACTTTATCAACTTGACTGGGGCAACAGAAATGCTTCCGCTAAGTGCATTTGGTGCATGGGACAGCAGATACTACAAATACAATCAAGATACTGCAATGGCTCAGATAGACGGCTACCACAGCAGGGATTTACCACTTGATATATTGGTAATTGACACAGATTGGAGAAATGCGTCAAACGGCATGGGTTATGATGTTAACACAAAGCTTTTTCCTGATATGAAAAATTTTATTAATGATGCTCACAATAAAAATGTTTCTTTAATGTTCAACGACCACCCCGAGCCCACAAAAACAAAGGGCACACCCAACAATATTTTAGCCAAAGATGAAATTTCATACAGATGGAAAAGTTTGACCAGTATATTAGAAATGGGTGTTGATTCATGGTGGTATGACCGAAATTGGTCTGCAACTGTTATACCTATTGACGGTTTCACTCATGAGGTATTGGGCATGGCTCTCTATGCAGAAGCCCAAAAGGCTGTTTACCCTAACAAACGTCTTTTAATGATGTCAAATGTTGATGGTGTGAAAAATGGCGTTGTCTCAAATGCTTCTCAAATCTCCGCACACAGATACTCAATTCAATGGACTGGTGATACCGGAGGCGGACAAGAAACCATAATGAATGAAATGTATAATGTTCTGCTTAAGGGAGAGGTTTCCGCCCTTCCCTATGTAAGTACTGACCTTGGTGCTCACAACACATTAACCCAAAATATGAGTAAACAGGATTACATAAGATGGATGCAGTATGGATCACTCTCACCGATTTTCAGACCACATGTTACCAGTAATGATATTGGCAGAATGCCATGGGTAAAGGGCGAAGATGTTGTAACAGTATTCAGAGAATACATTAACATGCGATATAGACTTCTGCCAGTATTTTACAGTCTTTCACATGAAAATTATTTAACTGGACTGCCAATAAACAAAACAATGAAAGAATATTATCCCGAATATTCAAATGCTGACAGATATGACCAGTTTATGCTGGGAGAAAACATTTTGGTTGCACCTGTTATTCAAGGTAATTCGGCACAAAAAAGTGCCGAAAGAGATATATGGATTCCGGAAGGCGAATGGTTATGCACTATTACTGGCGAATCAGTATTTGGCCCACAATTAATCAAAGTATCATGTGATATAAATGAAATGCCAATCTATATAAAAAAAGGTGCCGCTATTCCCCTTGCTGACCAAGTCCTAACTACAAAAGACAGTGACTGGAGCCATCTTACCCTTGACTACTACCCTTCAAATAACCAAACTGCAAGCTCTGTCATATATGAGGATGATACCATATCAAATGACTATCAAAATGGTGTATACAGAAAAAGTACAATAAATACTTCTTTTGAAAAGGGCAAAAATATAATTAGTATCTCAAAACCTGAGGGTTCATACAGTCCATTTGAAAAGAGAAATCTTACACTTAGAGTTCATGAAGTATCTGGTTATGGCTCACCTAAAAGTATAAAGGTAAATGGTGAAAACATTTCATTTTCTGTCATTGAAAAAAATGAAGATGCTTATCCGCTTAACATCTCCGGCGGTTCAAGATTTGGAAAAATATATGAGCTTAGCTTCGAAGCACCTATTAGTGAAGAATGTAAAATTGAACTGGAATTTGATTCGGTTTCAACCACAAAAAAACCAAGCGGCAACTATGATGAAAAAACTGGCTTAAAACCATCAGCAATATTTTTCAAAAATGAAAATGTGAATGTTGAAAAAGAAATTCTTGTGGAAACATTGACAGAAAAAAATGTAAACATAACTGAAGAAGGAACTAAGGATTGGTTAATACTCTCCCATAATGGCAAACCTGTCAGAAAAGAGAATTCAAAAAATAATATTAAAATAGCTCTTCCAATAAATGCTCACCCATTTGCCGATTATGCTACTACCTTTGAGTGGAATAATGGCACTATCAAAAATGCTAATGGTGTGAAAAGCGGTCTTTACACCTATGATAATAATGATTCTTTTGATTTGACCATTGATGTTACAAACGAAGAGAGTACTTTGATATTGTACATAGGCGCTTGGAGCAGTGAGGGAACCTTATCCGTTTTTGATGCAAGTACAACCAAAAATATGGAAGAATTCAAGATTGACTCACCAAATGGTCTTTCTGTATACAAAAAAGTTACTATCAAATATAAAGCAAGCAGTGATACAAAGCTTTATATTTCCTATAAAAGGACGGGATATAATCAGGAACATTCAAACATTACCTTTGTCGGTGCCACATTAAAGTAAATATGTGTTGGCGAGCGAGGCATACGTTGATAACGTATGCCTCGTTTACTTTATAGAATTCTCATCAGGACAATACACTACTCGGGAATTTGTCCTGGTGAGAAAACTTTTCAAGAATGTAAAAACATACAATTTTAGACACTTTTCTCAGCTTTTGAGGTGTAAAGTGCTTGGCTTTATAGAATTCTCATCAGGATAATGCACCACTTGGAAATTTGTCCTGATGAGAAAACTTTTCAAAAATGTAAAAACATACAATTTCAGGCACTTTTCTCAGCTTTTTAGGTGAAAAATGAATGGCTTTGTGAATTCTCACCAGGATAATGCACTACTTGGGAATTTGTCCTGATGAGAAAACTTTTCAAAAATGTAAAAACACTCAATTTCAGGCACTTTTCTCAGCCTTTGAGGTGTAAAATGATTGGCTTTGTGAATTCTCATCAGGACAATGCACTACTCGGAAATTTGTCCTGATGAGAAAACTTTTCAAAAATGTAAAAACATACAATTTCAGACACTTTTCTCAGCTTTTGAGGTGTAAAGTGCTTGGCTTTGTGAATTCTCATCAGGATAATGCACCACTTGGGAATTTGTCCTGATGAGAAAACTTTTCAAAAATGTAAAAACACTCAATTTCAGACACTTTTCTCAGCTTTTTAGGTGTAAAATGAATGGTTTCACAAAATTCTCACCAGGATAATGCACCACTTAGGAATTTGTCCTGGTAAGAAAACTTTTCAAAAATGTAAAAACACTCAATTTCAGACACTTTTCTCAGCTTTTTAGATGAAAAATGTATGGCTTTATAGAATTCTCATCAGGATAATACATTACTTGGGAATTTGTCCTGATGAGAA
>JGI994J12354_10001122_pt1 | contig 27117 bp, 26 predicted proteins | sample IntmicLarv3ML3BL_FD_12354 | JGI IMG/M metagenome (IMG submission 12354)
TAGCCACAAACGCAGGCACAGGGGAATCAGGTGCGCTGACTGTTGTTCTCGGTGGCATAAATGCAAGCATTAGGCTGACCGAAAGCGTTTTTGTACAAAAAAAGAACTGCGCCCCATAACTGAACTTTTACTCAGTCATGGAGCACAGCTCCAACTTCTTCATTTATAACAAAAATAACATCTACTTAAATTCAAATTCAGTAATAACTTCCCCGTTTACATCAAGATATTCAACTGCAACGATAGGGTTTTCAATACCAAAATCAGATAATTCCTCTACAACCAAAAGCATTGTATCCTCTTGTTGCTCCATTCCTGCAATTAGAGCTTCTTTAATAGGCTCAGGATCGCCAAGATCTTCTAAATATTGATAACGATAGTATAAGGTGTTCCCGTCTGCTTCTATTGAAACATTCATTTGATCTTCAAAAGCTTTTACTACTGCATCAAACACAGCTTGATTTTCTGTAACATAGTCTTTTACTGTAGGTGAAGAATTTTCTTCTGCAGACTCCTCGTCTGTAGTATTTTCTTCTGTGCTTTCTTCCTGTGTGGTTTCAGGTTGTGTAGTCTCTGCATCTTTTTTGCCACAGCCAATGAATAGTGTGCTAGACAAAGCAAGAATACAGAATAGTGTTAAAAGTTTTTTCATAATATACTCTCCTTTAAGAATGGTTTATTTACAACTTTTTTACTATAGCATAAAGTGGTTGTAGAATCAATTTATATTTAAAAAATTGACAAGCCGGCACTCAATTCATTCAGATAACAAACATTCAAAGTTAAATGTTGACAAGTAATATTATATAATGTATAGTATGCATAGATAAATAGTATTGAGAAATAAATAATATTGCAGAGAGGAGAAAATATATGGTTTTTAATACAGGAGCGGCATTATTAGATGCAGTTGTTTTGGCCGTTGTGTCAAGAGAAACAAAAGGCACTTATGGATATAAGATTACACAAGATGTTCGTTGTGCGATTGAAATATCAGAATCTACGTTATATCCAGTACTTCGAAGATTGCAAAAAGATGAATGTCTAGAAGTATATGATATGCAATATGATGGCAGAAATCGACGATATTACAAACTGACAGACAAGGGCATGGCACAGTTGAATTTATACCAAGTTGAATGGAAACGATATTCAAAGAAGATTCAAGATTTATTTGAGGGAGGTGTGGCTGTATGAATCGGATAGAGTTTATGAAAGAATTAGAAGTATTACTGGCAGGTATTTCGGCAAGTGAGCGTACAGCAGCAATGCAATATTATAATGATTACTTTGATGATGCAGGTACAGAAAATGAAATGCACATTATTTCAGAATTGGGAAGTCCGATGAAAGTAGCAGAAATTATCAAAGGTGGCTACAGAAACGATGAAAAGAGCAGTGAATATAGTGAAACGGGATATACAGATACACGTTTTGAATCAAAAGAAGAAATGATGAAAAAGGAAATGTATAGAAATGGACAAAAGGAAAATGGGAAATATAAAAACAACTCAAAAACTCTCCTTTGGATTGTTCTAGCAGTTTTTGCGGCACCGATTGTTCTGCCTTTATTAGGAGCACTTTTAGCAACATTGGTAAGTGTTTTGGTTGCATTATTTGCAGTAATGATTAGTCTTGTGCTTGCTGCGGCGAGCATAGCGATTGCAGGAATTGCAGTATTTATAGCAGGGTGTACGCAACTTGGTATTTTTCTTCCACTTGGCCTTGCGCTTATAGGTGCAGGACTTATCATTTTTGTGATTGGTTTGGTTGCGACAGTATTTAGTGGAAAAGTATGTGTAATTGTTATTCCTTGTGTAGTGAGAGGTTTTGTAGCACTTTGTAGAAAACCGTTTCATAGAAAGGTGGTTTCGGCATAATGAAAAAAAATTATCGAATATTCTGGATTATATCTGCCAGTTTGCTAGGAATAGGGTTTATTTGTCTTATAATAGGTTTCGCAACAGGCGCAGGAACAGCGAATTTTAAACAGCAGTTTGAAGATGGTTTTGTGATTAATAGACAGAGATTTGCAGATGACTATTTAGATTCTACAACGAAACGGTATGAGGACATAGAAAAATTAGAAATAGATATGGAGGCAGGGGAACTAGAGATTGTGTTACATGACAAGCCTTATATAGAGGTAGATGCACAGTATAATACGAAACAGAAAAGAGTATCAATTACACAAAAAGAACAGAAGTTACAAATAAAATCAGGAGAACGTTATAAAATAGGAAATTTTACAGTTAAGAACAATAAGATTACAGTATATATTCCGCAGGAGATGGAATTTGAACGAGTGAAAATTGACTTAGGTGTAGGGAGGTTCTATGCAGAAGATATACGTTCAAGAGAGTTTAAACTAGAGTCTGGTGCAGGAGAATCAAGGATTGAAAATTTGGAAGTTGGAACATTCAGTATAGATGCTGGAGTTGGTGAAGTTGAATTGAAGAATGTGCGAGTGGAAGAAAAGGGAATTTTGGACGGTGGTGTTGGAGCAATTTCCATGAAGTTACAAGGGAAACAAGAAGAATATAACTATAGACTTGATTTAGGCGTTGGGAGTGTTACAATAGGTAGTGATGAATATGCTGCTCTAGGTGCTGATAGACGGATTGACAATGATGCAGATAAAGATATTACGATTACCTGTGGAGTAGGAGCAGTGACGGTTATGTTTGAATACTAAATGGAGGATAACAGATGAACGGAAAGAAATTATATCGCTCTACAAGGGAGCGTATGTTATGTGGAGTATGTGGTGGTATTGCAGAATATTTTGCAGTAGATCCAACGCTAGTGCGATTAGGAACAGTTCTATTGGCGTGTAGTGGACCAGGAGTTATTGCATATATTGTAGCTGCAATTATTATTCCCTACGAGTAATAAATATTGTGCAAAACGCCCTACTTGGATATAATAGGAACCCAAGTGGGGCGTTTATTCTTCTATTATATGAATTTCTAAATAGTCAAATGAAACAGTCTCTACAAAGTTATCTTGATAAAAGCGAGTTTTTGAAAGTCGCTTAAATTCGTCGATATTTGAATCGAGCCAAATTGGTTTTTGCAAATCAAATGTATACACTAATTCTTCTATAGCGTGAAAAATTTTATGTGTTCGCGTGTCGCTTGTCTCATTTTCCACCACCATATCTTGCAACAGATGATTATCTTTGAATATCTTACCCCATAATCGAAACATACATACTTCCTCCTAGTGAATTTTAGTATAGCAAAGGATACTTGATTTCACAATAGAAATATGCTACGCTTGCGATTGAAAATGTATATATTTTGATAGTTTCAAGTGAGTCATGAAAATTTGGAGGAAGAATAGAGTTTCGAAAGTATAGATATGATAAGAGGGGAAATGTATGAATAAAAAAGGAAATGTAATAACAGGCATTTTTATTGAGGGATTAGGTGGAATGACGCAGGGACTTTTTGCAACACTTGTTATAGGAACAATTATACAGCAAATGAGTCTGCTGATAGATGGAAATGTGGGGAATTATCTATATATTATAGGAAGAATTGTAGCGAGTTTGACAGGCGCTGGTATTGGTGTAGGAGTGGCTCACCGTTTGGGTGCGCAAACCTTAGTTATGGTTTCGGCAGCTACGGTTGGAATGATAGGAGCGTTTGCGTCAAGAATATTAGCAGGAGATTTCGTGCAAGATGGAGTTGTTGTGCTTAGTGGAGCAGGTGAAACGCTAGGAGCATTTGTTGCAGTGTATGTTGCTATAACAATAGGAGAAATCATTGCAGGAAAAACAAAGCTAGATTTGTTATTGACACCAATTATTACGATTGGAGTTGGGACGGTGGTTGGCTTGCTGGTTGGTCCACCAATTTCTAGATTTATGAATAGTGTTGGTTCCCTAGTGAATTGGGCAACAGAGCAACAGCCGTTGTTTATGGGAATGTTCGTGGCGATTATTATGGGTATGCTCCTTACCTCACCGATTAGCTCGATGGCAATCTCGGTGATATTGAATTTATCGGGACTAGCAGCAGGGGCAGCGACGATTGGTTGTTGTTGCAATATGATAGGTTTTGCAGTGGCAAGTTATCGGGAAAATAAAATGAGTGGTCTATTGGCACAGGGGATTGGAACTTCTATGTTACAAATGCCAAATATTATACGTAAGCCAATTATTTGGCTACCAGTCATTTTGTCAAGTGCAATACTAGGACCTATAGGGACGTTATTTGCACATATGAGAAATAATGCAACGGGAGCTGGAATGGGAAGTAGTGGATTAGTAGGACCACTTATGACATGGCGTGTTATGACAGAAACGGAACCTGCATTTCAAGTACTGGTAAAAATTAGTTTATTTCACTTGATATTCCCAGCGCTTTTGACGCTTTTTATAACAGAACTTATGCGACGAAAAGGGTGGATAAAATTAGGTGACATGGGGTTGTCACTGTAATTTGGAAATCTTAAAAAAGCCTAAAATTTATGACAAGTAAAAAGGAATGTGATATAATAAAAATTCCTATAAAGGTTGTGAAGAAAAGGAGGCATCATATGATACAAAAGGCAATTCAAAAGTATGAGGGCGCCGATGGTTGGAAGACAATGATGTTTCTATATAATGCGGCATTAAAAGAAGTAGAAACAAAGTTAAACGTTTTAAATGACGAATTTCGCCATGTACATAAATATAACCCGATTGAACATATTAAAACGAGAATCAAAACACCAGAGAGTATTGTAAAAAAACTAAGAAGAGGTGGACATGAGTCCTCTATTGAAAATATGGTAGAACACGTCAATGATATTGCAGGAGTGCGCTTGATTTGTTCTTTCACATCAGATATTTATCGTTTGGGTGATATGATAGGTAGTCAAGGTGACTTAAAAGTGCTGATGATTAAGAACTATATTCAAAACCCAAAGGAAAGTGGATATAAGAGCTATCATATGCTTGTAACGGTTCCTGTCTATTTGTCAGATGGAGTTGTGGAAACCAAAGTAGAGATTCAGATTCGCACGATTGCTATGGACTTCTGGGCAAGTTTGGAGCATAAGATTTATTATAAGTTTGAGGGAAATGCGCCAGCATATATTAGTAGAGATTTGCAAGAGTGTGCGACGATGGTATCTGAATTAGATGATAAGATGTTGCAGTTAAATGAAGAGATACTAGCATATGTACAACAAGAAGATAACAAGCAAGACAATGACAAAGAAGATGATAAGTAAGCGTGTTAGTTAAATGAAAATGCTATGCAAAGTGCGATAAGTAGATTTGCCATCATTATGAATGTATGTAGATATGCTATCACCGTAAATGTAATAGTTGATTTTTTGACGAGTTTTGATATAATGATACTTGCATTATGATGTTAATAATGCAAAGTATATTTTGCGGATTGGTGTAATGGTAGCACAACAGACTCTGACTCTGTTTGTAAAGGTTCGAGTCCTTTATCCGTAGTTGTTAGGTTATGTGTGGAGTAGCTTGGTAGTGTGTCAAGGATAATGCTAGGGGCGATGGGTGTGTAGTTTTGTATTCATAGAGAGAGTCTTTAAGCCAGGTATGAGGTTTGAGGGCTTTTTTTCTTTAAGGGAAAAGTGTTACATTTATTCACAAATATAACATAATTTTTTGCTAATATGGTATGATACAAATAGAAAATATGGAGGAAACGCATATGAATCAGATTAAGATTATGGTAGTCGATGATGAAAGCAGAATGCGAAAACTTGTGCGAGACTTTTTAGAACGTGAAAATTTTCAAGTACTTGAGGCAGAAAATGGCATGGAGGCAATGGACTTATTTTATGAAAATACAGATGTGGCATTGCTTATCTTAGACGTCATGATGCCGAAGATGGACGGCTGGCAAGTTTGTAGAGAAATTCGAGAGCAATCGAAAGTGCCAATTATTATGCTGACTGCAAGAAGTGAAGAAAATGACGAATTAAAGGGCTTTGAAGTTGGTGTAGATGAATATATAGCAAAGCCATTTAGCCCCAAAATCTTAGTGGCACGTGTTGAGGCATTGCTTAGAAGAAGTGGAAGTATTGAAAAGGAAGAGTCTCTTCGTAGTGCAGGTATTGTTATTGATAAGGCAGCACACACTGTTAAATTGGGAGATGAAATGCTTGACTTGAGTTTTAAAGAATTTGAATTACTTACTTATTTTTTGGAAAATAAAGGGATTGCACTTTCTCGTGAAAAAATACTAAACCATGTGTGGAATTATGATTATTTTGGTGATGCGCGAACGATTGACACGCATGTGAAGAAATTAAGAAGTAAATTAGGGAGAAAAGGCGAGTGTATCCAAACAATTTGGGGAATGGGTTATAAGTTTGTGGAGGACGTATGAAACATTCAATTAGATGGCAGATGATGATATTTTTTGTTACCTTGATTGCAGGTATGATTCTTGTGATTTGGGGTATCAATCAATATTTTTTAGAGCGTTACTATATGCATAATAAGCAGGCAGAGTTTCGAAGAGTACACCAATCAATTATCAATGCAGTAGAAGATGATACGTTGTCCACACTAGAATTTTTGAGGCAAATGAGTGGAGAGACAGAAAAAGGAAATATTGGAATTGTAATATTGGACCAAAGTACAGCAATGCTATATACGAATGAAAATGATAGTCAATTATTGTCGCGTAGATTGATGAATTATACATTTGAACAGGAGTATGCACAGTCAGAAAAAATACTTGAGAGTACAGCGAACTATGTGATTGGCATTGTTCATTCTGCAAATACGCAAACGGAATATTTGGAAATGTGGGGACGTATTGGCAGTGGCTATTTATTTTTAATGCAAAGCCCATTGGAAAATATGAGGGAGAGTGTAGATATTGCAAACTCCTTTTTGTTGTATGTAGGAATGTGTGTAACGTTGTTAGGCGCTGTAACTGTTTGGTATCTTTCTAAGAAGTTTAGTAGGCCGATTTTGGAGCTTGCAACAGTGTCAAAGAGAATGACAGCACTGGAATTTGATGTGAAATATCAAGGCGATGAACAAAATGAGATTGGAATGCTTGGGCAAAACTTTAATGTAATGTCTGAAAAGTTAGAAGATACGATTGTAGAATTAAAGAATGCCAACTATGCGTTACGTAGGGATATTGAGCGAAAAGATAACATGGAATCTGTACGAACGGAATTTATTGGAAATGTTTCGCATGAGTTGAAAACGCCGATTGCATTGATACAAGGTTATGCAGAGGGGCTAAAAGATAATGTGAATGTAAATGAAGATAGCCGAGAATTTTACTGTGATGTAATTATGGACGAGGCAGATAAGATGAATCGTCTAGTAAGAGCATTGCTCACATTGAATCAATTTGAGGTTGGAATTAATGATACACAATACGAGCGATTTCAAATTACAGAGTTGATAGCAGGTGTTATACAAAGCTGTGAGATTTTATTAAAGCAACGAGATGTAGAGATTCATTTTGAGAAACAAGAAGATGTCTTTGTGTTAGCAGACCAGTTTAAAACGGAACAAGTTCTTAGAAACTATATCAACAATGCAATTTCTCATGCACAGAAAAAGAGTGTTATTGATATCAAAGTATTAAAGAGTGAAGATAAGGTAAGAGTTAGCGTCTTTAATGTAGGAAAAGGAATCCCAGAAGAAGATATAGAGCATATATGGGATAAGTTTTACAAGGTGGATAAGTCTCATGCGAGAGAATATGGTGGCAATGGTCTGGGGCTTTCTATCGTAAAAGCGATTATGACTTCTTTTCATCAGAAATATGGTGTGCAAAATCATGAGAATGGTGTTGAATTTTGGTTTGAACTTGATATACAATAAAGAAGTAGAGAGAATACGGTGCAAAGGAAGAATTCGAAAGGGAGAATTATGAGTGCGATTACAAATGATTGGAAAGATGTATTGGCAGATGAATTTAGAAAACCTTATTACATAGAATTATTTAAAAAGGTAAAACGTGAATATGAAACAGGCATTGTATATCCACCATCAGAGGATATATTTAACGCATTTCATTTAACACCATTTCATAAAGTGAAAGTGGTAATATTAGGACAAGACCCTTATCATCAGCAGGGACAGGCGCATGGACTTTGTTTTTCTGTAAAACCAGAGGTGGCGATTCCACCGTCACTGGTAAATATTTACCAAGAACTTAAAAGCGATTTGCAGATACAGCCACCAAGTCATGGCTATTTAGAAGATTGGGCAAAGCAAGGGGTACTTATGCTTAATACGGTTTTAACGGTACGAGCACATCAAGCAAATTCACTGCGTGGAATTGGTTGGGAAGAATTTACAGACGCAGCAATTCAGGCGTTGAATAAGAAAGAAGAACCTATCGTTTTTATTTTATGGGGCATCTTATTTTAGAGGCACCTCACCCAAGCCCATTGTCAGTATATAGAGGGTTTTATGGGAGTAAACCATTTAGTAAGACAAACCAGTTTCTACAGGAACAAGGAGAAGAACCGATATGTTGGGAAATAAAAGAAATATAATTGTAGTACTATTATTGTGTCTTTTTCTAGTAGGTTGCAAAAAAGAAGAACCAACGATTGTGGAACTTTTGGAACGTGAAGAATACGAAATGGTAATTACAAAGCTAGAGGCTATGATTGCGCAAGAAGATAATGTAGGCGAGGCATATAGAGGGCTTGGCATTGCATATTGGGAGCTAGGAGAATACCAAAAGGCGAGAGGCGCATTTGAATATGCATTGGCAAATGGTGAAGAAGAAACAGGAACAATATGTAATTTTATCGCTATCTGCGATTTACAGTTAGGTCATATAGAAAGTGCAGGCAAATGGTTTGCAAGAGGTCTTGAAAAAGAGGGCAATGCGCCAGAATTAATACAGGAGATGGAATTTAATCAAATTGCGGTGTATCAAAAGCAAGGTGATTTTGATACGGCAAGGGAAAAGTTAAATACATATGTTACAAAATATCCACAAGATGAGGACGCAAGGAAAGAATTGGAATTTTTGNAAACGAGATAATCAGGAAAGAATTGGAATTTTTGAAAACGAGATAGCAAAGAAAGAATTAGAGATTTTGGAAATAAGATAACAAGGAAAGAATTGGAGATTTTGGAAACGAGATAGCGAGGGAATATGTCGGAATTGATTGAATTAAACAAAGAGGAAGAACGTGTGATTCTAGTTGCGGTGTGTGAGCAAGTGCAAGAAGAGGAACAGGTACGAAAATCACTAGAAGAATTAGCAGAACTTGCCAAAACAGCAGGTGCAGTTGTGGTGGGGGAAATCATTCAAAACAGAGAGCGTGTTCACCCAGCTACCTATGTGGGAAAAGGGAAGATAGAGGAGATACAAGACGCAATCTGGGAGTTTGAGGCAACGGGGATTATCTGTGATGACGAGTTAGCACCTACGCAAATTAGAAACTTAAAAGAATCTTTAGAAACAAAAGTGATGGATAGAACATTGCTTATTTTGGATATATTTGCAGGACGTGCCTCTACAAATGAGGGAAAGATACAAGTGGAATTAGCGCAATTAAAGTATCGTCAATCAAGATTGGTCGGCTACGGAACTTCTCTTTCAAGACTAGGTGGTGGAATTGGCACAAGAGGACCAGGAGAGAAGAAGTTAGAGATGGATCGCCGATTGATTAAGAATCGAATTGCGCAGTTAAACCGTGAGTTAAAAGATGTAAAACGTCATCGTGAAGTAACGAGGGAACAACGACGAAAGACGGGTATACCGATTGTAGCGATTGTTGGCTACACAAATGCAGGAAAGTCAACCTTGCTAAACACACTTACAAGTGCAGGCGTGTTAGAGGAAGATAAATTATTTGCAACATTGGACCCTACAACGAGAAATCTTACATTGCCTAGTAAACAGGAGATTTTGCTGACAGATACAGTAGGGTTTATTCGAAAATTGCCTCACCATTTGATACAAGCATTTCGCAGTACATTAGAAGAGGCGAAGTATGCAGATATCGTCTTACATGTGGTAGATGCATCTAGTGAACAAATGGACGAGCAGATGTATGTGGTATATGAAACTTTGGCCGATTTAGATGCTATGCAAAAACCGATTGTTACAGTATTTAATAAACAAGATTTACTTGGAAGTAAAGAAACGCTGCGTGACTTTAAAGCAGAGTGTACACTCCCTATTTCTGCGAAAACAGGGCAGGGATTAGAAGAAGTACAGGTAGCTATAGCAGAGATTTTGCGCGAGCAAAAGATAGAGATAGAACGCATATATACATATGCAGAGGCAGGCAAGATTCAACTGATTCGTAAATACGGTGAATTATTAGAAGAAGAATACCGCGATGATGGAATTTTTGTGAAAGGTTATATTCCAAAGGAGTTTTACGAAAAAATCTGTTAGAAGAAAAACGTTCCAAAGAGTGAGGGTATACTATGTCATTACAATTTGTATTCGGCAATTCAGGCAGTGGAAAGTCTCATCACATCTATACAGAAATTGTGGCTGAGTCGATGAAATTCCCAGAAAAAAAATATATGGTTATCGTACCAGAGCAGTTTACAATGCAGATTCAAGAGGCGCTTGTGAACATGCACCCAAGAGGTGGTATTATGAATATAGACGTCCTTAGTTTTGGACGTCTTGCTTTTCGTGTAATGGAAGAAAATGGAAAGAATACACGTACAATTTTAGATGATGTAGGAAAGAGTTTAATACTTCGAAAGATTGCAAATGACTGTGAAAAAGACTTGCGTGTACTTGGTGGAAATATACGAAAGACAGGTTATATTAGTGTTATCAAATCAATGATTTCTGAGTTTACACAGTATAATATAGGGCAGAGCGAACTAGAGCAAGTAATAACAGATGTGGGAAGAGAAACCTCGTTTTCTTATAAAGTTGCAGATTTGAAAATTGTGTATGATAAATTCCAAAAATATTTAGAGGGACATTATATTACAAAAGAAGAAATCTTAGATGTGCTGTCTAGCCAAGTGACTACCTCTAATTTGTTGAGAGATAGTGTGGTCGTTTTTGATGATTTTACAGGATTTACACCTGTGCAGGTAAAGGTAATGCGTGAAATGCTTGCAGTTTGTGAAAAAATGTATGTAACGATCACGATAGATGAGCGAGAAAACCCATATATTTGGACGAATAATTATCAACTGTTTGCACTGAGTAAACAATGCGTACACACGCTTAGTGAAACGGCAAAGGAGAAACGAATTGAAATAGAGGAGCCTGTGAATTTATTTGCAAAACCAGTCTATAGATTTCGTGATAATGAAGTCTTAGGGTTTTTGGAATCGGAATTATTTCGAGGTTCTAAGAAACAATATACAAAAGAGCAAAACAGCGTATCCTGTTATGTAGCAGAAATGCCAAAAGGTGAGGTAGGCATTGTAGCGAGGAAAATCTTACATCTTATCAGAAATGAGGAATATCGATATAGCGAAATTGCAGTTGTTACAAATAGCTTAGAAACATACAGAGATAGCGTAGATGAAGTGTTTTCTATGTATCGTCTACCTTTTTTTATGGATCATAAACGCAGTATTTTGCTCAACTCCTTTGTAGAGTATATTCGTAGTTTACTAGGTATGGTAGAGGAAAATTTCACGCATGATAGCGTACTTCGTTTTCTAAGGACAGGTTTGACCAAGTTTGATACACATCAGATTGATTTACTTGATAATTATACGCTTGCGTTTGGTATACGAGGTTATAAGCGTTGGCAAGAAAAGTGGATAAATAAAACAAAACGTATAGGGGAAGAAAGACTGCAAGAATTGAATCATATGCGTGTGAAGTTTGTAGAAGAAATCGAAGAAATCGTATTTGTATGTAAACAAAAGAATAAGACAGTGCAAGACATTACATTTGTATTGTATGAATTTTTTGTTAAGCAAGCAATACAAGAGAAACTGCTAAGGCAAGAGACGATATTTCGCGAGAAAAATGAATTAACACTAGCGAAAGAGTATGCACAAATTTATCGAATTGTGATGGAGTTGTTAGAAAAATTCGTTGCACTATTAGGTGAGGAAAGCATTACAATAAAGGAATATTGCGAATTGTTAGATGCAGGCTTTGAAGAGGCAAAGGTAGGAGTAATTCCACCAGCAGTGGACCAAATTACGGTTGGGGATATCCAAAGGACGAGATTAAATCATGTGAAAGCATTATTTTTTATCGGGGTAAATGACACGCTTATTCCAGGAGATTTGACAAAGAGTGGATTGTTGTCTGAAAGAGATAGGGAGCAGTTTGAAAAGAGCAAGATTGCCCTTTCGCCAAGTAGTAAGGAAAAGATTTACCAACAAAAATTTTACATTTATCTAAATATTACAAAACCAACAAAACACCTATTTTTGTCTTTTAGTAAGACATCTACTTCGGGAAATGCTTTGCGTCCAGCTTATATCATCGGAGAACTGAAACGACTGTTTCCGGCATTAGAAATACAAGAAGAGGGAGATTTCTTAGAACAAGAGTTGGTGCCAGAGAGTGGAATTTCCTATTTGGTAGACACACTTAGAAACCAAGAAAAGGTGTCTAAGGGGGCGTGGAGAGAATTATACACATGGTATTTTACGCATTCAAAATGGAAAGAGACAATTACGCGCCTTGTGCAAGCGAGTTTCTATAAGAACCCAAAAGAAAAATTAACAAGGCAAGTTGCGCTAGAGCTATATGGAGCAAATTTTTTAGAAAGTGCCACGAGAATGGAACGCTTTGGAGTTTGTGCATATGCACATTTTCTAAATTATGGGCTGCATTTGAAAGAACGTGACGAGTATACATTTGAGGCATTGGACATGGGAAATATTTTTCATGAGGCATTGGAGCGATTTTCAAAGAAATTAGAAATGGAATCACTCACATGGGTTGATATTCCAGAAGATATACAGGAGCGTTTTGTAATGGCGAGTATAGAAGAGAGTATTGCAGATTATGGCAATGCTGTACTTTATAGTTCGGCTCGTAATACGTATGTGATTTCTCGTATCCAAAGACTTATGCGTCGTACGATTTGGGCAGTTTCTAAACAACTTGAACAGGGTGATTTCAAGCCGAGTGGGTATGAAGTGGTATTTCCAGGCGGAAAGATTGATCGTGTGGATACCTATGAAGAGGATAATAAGCTTTATGTAAAGGTGGTTGATTATAAAACCGGTTCCAAAGAGTTTGATGTAGTTTCACTATATCATGGCATTCAAATGCAATTAGTTGTCTATATGAACGCAGCAATGGAAATGGAGAGGGCAAACCACCCTGAGAAAGAAATTATTCCAGCAGGTATTTTCTATTATAAAATTAAAGACCCCTTAGTAAAACGTGTAGAAGAGGCAAAACTTGAATTTGAAATACTAAAGGAATTAAAGTTAGATGGTTTAGTAAATCAAGAACCAGAGGTGTTAAGACACATGGATAAGGGAGGAGAAAAGACGTCAAATGTCTTGCCAAGTCTTGTGGGTCATGGTGCTAAAAGTACAGATTTTGAGTTGCTTGGTAGCTATACAAAGAAGAAAATAACAGATACAAAGGAACGTATTTTAGAGGGGGATATACAAGTATCGCCTTATGAATATGGTAAGAATACAGGGTGCGATTATTGTATGTATAAAAATATTTGCAGATTTGACAAAAAGGTAGATGGCTATGCGTATCGGCGTTTTTCGAAAATGAGCCAAGAGCAGATATTTGAGCAGATGAAACAAGAGATACAACAAGAAATGTAATAAGAAATGTGATAAGAGATATAACAAGAAACGTAATAAGAAATGTGATAAGAAATGTGATAAGAAATACAACAAGAAACGCAATAAGAAATGTGATAAGAAAGGCAACAAGAAATGCCACAAGAGGTGCAACATGAAAGTAAAATGGACGAATGAACAGCAGGAGGTTATTGAGAAAAGAGACTGCAACATATTAGTGTCAGCAGCCGCAGGTTCTGGTAAGACGGCTGTATTAGTTGAGCGTATTATTCAAAAATTAATGGATACGAGCAATCCGTTTGATGTGGATAGATTGTTGGTGGTGACATTTACAGAGGCAGCAGCCGCAGAGATGAAAGAGCGTATTCGTGACGCGATTGAGGAGAAACTAGAAAAAGAACCAGATAATGAACACCTACAGTGTCAATCTATCTTGATACACAGTGCGAAAATTATGACGATACATAGCTTTTGTTTATCTGTTATTCGAGATTATTTTCATACAATCGATTTAGACCCCGCTTTTCGGACAGCAGAAGAGGGCGAATTAAAATTGCTTAGGCAAGATGTGCTAGAAGAAGTTTTAGAGGCGCATTACACAGAGGGAAATCAGGAATTTTACGACTTTATCGAAAGTTTTGCAACAGGGCGTGATGACAAACAAATAGAGGAGATTGTTCTAAAGGCACATGCGTTTTCATGTAGTTACCCATCACCAGAGACGTGGTTGGAAGAATGCTTAGAAATGTACAACATGGGCGAAAATTGGGAGTCACAGACATATGTACAAAAAGCGAAAGAGTTGGTTGCTTATTATTTATCAGATGCCTTGCAGTTTTTAGAGGAGGGAATTGTATTGTGTGAAGAATGCGACGGACCGACTCCATACATAGAAGCACTTCAAGATGATGTACGGCAAATAGAATGTTTGTGTGAAATGAAAGATTTTCAAACATTAGGAGAAATGATTCGTGCGATGAAATGGAAAATATTGAGCCGTATTTCCAGCAAAAAAATAGAGCAAGAGGGTTATTGCGAAAAAAAAGTAGAGCAGGTAAAGGGACTTCGAAAAATTGTCAAAGAGATAGTAAATGAGCTAAAGGCTGGCTATTTTGCTGATGATTATGAGCAAATGCAAGTAGATATGAAACTTTGCCGACCTATGGTTCGCGTATTTGTAGCGCTAGTACGTGAGTTTGCAGAAAAATTTGCGAAGAAAAAGCGTGCTAAGAATCTGATTGACTTTAATGATATGGAGCATTTGGCATTACAAATTTTGACAACAAAGACAACGATAGAGGGTCAGGAACAGTTTGTTGCAACACAGGCAGCAGTTGATTATCAAGAGCAGTTAGATGAGATTATGATTGATGAGTACCAAGATAGTAACTTGTTGCAGGAGGCAATTTTAACAAGTGTATCTAAGGTGGCAAAAGGTGAGCATAATATATTTATGGTAGGAGATGTAAAGCAAAGTGTATATCGTTTTCGTTTGGCAAGACCAGCCTTATTTATGGAAAAATTTGAAACTTACCCGAAACGAGAGAAATGTACACGTATTGACTTGCATAAAAATTTTCGAAGTAGACGGGAAGTGCTAGATACGGTCAACCTTATTTTTGGTAAGATTATGACAAAAAAATTAGGTGGAATCACTTACGACGAGGGTGCGAAACTTCATGAGGGCGCCAGTTATGATAAGCGAGATGGAATGCGAAGTGAGGCGATACTGGTGCATATGGACGCATTTAAGGAAGAGCAAGACAAACTAGAATATACACAACGTGAATTTGAGGCAAAGGCAGCAGCAAAACGAATCAAGGAGTTACTAGAGTCGCAGCAGGTGCTTGATAAGCAAACGGGAACATATCGTTTGGTGCAGTATCGTGATATTGTTATTTTGACACGTAGCTTAAAAGGCTGGACCAATGTGTTTGCAGAAATTTTGCAAGCAGAGGGAATCCCTACGTATACAAGCAATAAAGAGGGATATTTTGAGACGCTGGAAATTGGTGTGTTGTTAAATTATTTGAAAATTTTAGACAATAGATGTCAAGATTTACCGTTAGCATCTGTTTTAACATCGCCCTTTGTTGGGCTTTCCAATGAAGAACTTGCAAAGATTCAAATAGCATTACCGAACCATACATTTCATGAGGCTGTTATTTACTATACACAAAATGGAAAAGAAGATGAGCTGAAAGGAAAGTTGTGTGCCTTTATAGAGGAGCTGGAATATTACCATGAAATGATTCCATACACAGCAATTCATACATTGCTTTGGAAGATTATCTATGAAAGCGGATACGGCGAATACATGGCAGCGTATCCAGCAGGAAGTCAGAGAAAAGCAAATCTTGAGATGTTGATTGAAAAGGCGCTTGCATATGAAAGCACAAGTTATAAAGGTTTGTTTCATTTTGTGAGATATATTGAGCAGTTAAAGAAGTATGAAGTGGATTATGGTGAGGCGAATATCATAGATGAGCAGGCAAATGCAGTACGTCTGATGAGCATACATAAGAGTAAAGGGTTAGAATTTCCAGTTGTGATTGTAGCAGGCATGGGAAAAACATTTAATATGCAAGATACAAAAAGTAAGGTAATACTGCACCCGACGCTCGGAATTGCTATGCAAGCGATTGATGCGAAAATGCGAACGAAGAGTGAGCCTCTATATCGTAAAGTGATTCAGCAAGAAACGAAACTTGAGAATGCAGGTGAGGAACTTCGTGTGTTGTATGTTGCACTTACGCGAGCGAAAGAAAAACTCATTTTACTAGGGACGATAACGAAATGGGAAAAGAAACAATTAGAGTTTCAAATGCACGCAAGACGTGAAGAGGAAGTGTTACCGTTCTCGTATTTGGCAAAGAAAACGAATTATTATGATTGGGTGTTAGCAGCGGTAGGGGCAAGAGAAGATTTGCCAGAGCTAGAGTTGCGACATTTTACAATGGAAGAATTGTTAAAAGAGGAAGTTGTTGAAACAATGGAGGATATGTTGTGTCAATCGAAATTTCTCACATGGGATACGACGATAACTTATGACGCAGATTTTAAGGCACGAATGGAACACCAATTTTCACATACCTATTTATATGAAAAGGACCAACAGTTCAAACGTAAGTATACAGTAAGCGAGTTGAAACAATTAGGTGGCTTGCCAGAAGAAATAGGAGAAGAGCTGTATGCACAGCCAGAAGTGGTTCCATTTATACCAGATTTTATAGAAAAGGAACAAACACTTCGTGGGGCTTTGCGAGGAAATGCATATCATAAAGTAATGGAATTGTTAGATTATGAAAGAGATTATACAAGTGTTACACTAGAAGAACATTTACAAGAATTTCTCCATTTAGGCAAGATTGCATTAGAAGAGTATGCTTGTATCATTCAAGAAGATATTTTGAGCTTTTTAGATTCAAATATTGGTAAACGCATGAAAACGGCAGCTAGAAAGCAACTGCTTTATAAGGAACAACCATTTGTAATTCGTGCAAAAGAGGGCTACTTAGTGCAGGGAATTATTGATGTGTACTTCACTGAAAATGATGAAATTGTTGTAGTAGATTATAAGACGGATAGGATAACAGCAGGTATTCAACTAAAAGAAAGATATCAAGTGCAGTTAGATTACTATGCAGATGCACTGCAGAGACTCCTTGCTAAGAATGTGAGAGAAAAAGTGATTTACGGTTTTACAATTCGTGAGGAGGTAATACTGTGATGATTATTTATTTGCTGATAATAAATTCATTGGCATTTGTAATGTATGGAGTGGATAAGCGAAAGGCACGTAAGGGAGCGTTTCGTATAGCTGAAAAACATTTGTTACTTGTAGCTTTTCTAGGAGGAGCTACTGGAGCGTTTATAGGAATGCGAATTTTTAGACATAAAACAAAAAAGAAAAGATTTGCCATTGTGGTTCCATTATGTATGCTTATACAATGGTTGCTATATTTATACCTAGAAAATATCTACATATAAAGTTTGCTCATAAAGCACTATGGTTAGATGAAGAAAACGAAAGCACTACACGAAGAAAAAGAGAATGACTATGGAGGCACACTATGATCTATATGGATAATGCAGCGACAACGATACACAAGCCTAAGGAAGTGATTGAATCGGTTGTACGAGCAATGAACGGTATGGGAAATGCAGGAAGAGGAGCGCATGAAAATGCATTGAATGCAGCACGTACAGTTTATTTGGCAAGAGAAAAGTTGTGTAAATTCTTTGGTGCTGATTCGGCAAAGGAAATTGTGTTTACAATGAACGCAACAGAGAGTTTGAATATTGCAATCAAAGGAATATTGCAGAGTGGAGATCATGTTATTACAACAGTATTAGAACACAATTCAGTACTTCGTCCACTTTATGAAATGCAGGAAAAGGGTGTAGATTTAACGATTGTACAAAGTGATGATGTGGGGAATATTTCATGTGAAGAAGTAAAAAAAGCAATACGCCCAAATACAAAAGCAATTATCTGTACAGGCGCCTCAAATTTGACTGGAAATATAATTGACTTAAAATGCATGGGAGAAATTGCAAAGTCACATCAAGTTTTATTTGTGGTAGATGCATCTCAACTGGCAGGAATTTATCCAATTAATGTACAGGAGCTGCAAATTGATATTTTATGTTTTACAGGGCATAAAGCCTTATTAGGACCACAAGGGACAGGTGGTCTTTATGTGAGAGAGGGAGTATGTGTACGCCCACTTCTTAGCGGGGGAAGTGGAGTGGATACGTATAGCAAAACGCACCCTGTGCTTATGCCAACGCGACTAGAGGCAGGAACTTTAAATGGACATGGCATTGCTGGATTATCCACTGCAATCGAATATATAGAATCGGTTGGGCTTGATGTACTGCGAGAAAAAGAAATGGCGCTTATGTGGCAATTTTATCATGGTATACGTAATACCTCGAATGTGAAAATATATGGGGATTTTCAGACAAAGTATCGCTGTCCTATTGTAGCGCTTAATATAGGGGATTATGATTCCGCAGAGGTGAGCGATGAATTGCTTATGGTGTATCATATATCTACAAGATCAGGTGCGCATTGTGCACCACTTATGCATGAGGCGTTAGATACGAAAGAACAAGGTGCAGTGAGGTTTAGCTTTTCATATGCCAATACAGCAGAAGAAATAGAAATGGCAATACAGGCGATTCGTCTTATTGCAGAGGAATAGAGTGATGATAAGAAAAAAGGAACAAAAGTTAGTAATTACTTTTCATACAACAGCAGATGCTATAGCAATGGAGAAGTCATGCAAAAAGCATGGTATATCTGGTAGGCTCATTCCTGTACCACGTGTGATTTCAGCAGGTTGTGGTTTGGCATGGAGAGCAGAGATAGAAGATAAAGTCTTGCTAGTGAAGATTATGCAGGAAGTAGGTATTGAGGAAGAAGAGATACATGAGTGTGCGTTCTCCTAGAGGGTTTTTATATAATAGGACATAATTTTCTATTATATGAAAAAGCAACCTAAAAAGGTTGCGTTTTTAAAAAGCAACCTAAAAAGGTTGCTTTTTTGGTTTTGTGTGTTATAATTGAATTATGTATAAAGAGATGGTGTAAATTGGATTATACGAGAGGGAGGTAGGGGAATGAAAAAGTATGCAGTGCTAATTGTAGATTTAAAACAATCTCGCTTATATTCCGTTGAGGATAGAACTTCTATTCAAAATTACATTCTTGAAGTGATTCAAAAACTAAACAATGTGTTTAAACATAAAATTGTACGTGAAATAGAATTTAGTGCAGGAGACGAAATACAAGGTCTATTTCAGACTCCAGATGCAGCATACTTGTATTTTCGATTGTTAAATATGCTCTTATTTCCAGTTGAGATAAGAGCAGGGATTGGCATAGGGGAATGGAATGTGAAAATTAAGGGGGCAAGCACTACGGTGCAAGATGGTTCAGCTTATCATAGTGCTCGCTATGCAATAGAGGAAGTGAAAAATACGATGGGAGACTCGATTCTTTTTTACTCGGGGAATACAGAGGATATTTTTGTTAATGGAGCAGCAGATGCAGCATTTATGATGACAAAAAGACATAGTGAATACCAGAATAAACTTATGCTGCTATCTGAATTACTTTATCCTGTTGATGCAAATGAAAGTATTGATTCCACAAAAATAGATTCATTGTTTCAATTAACTATGCACAAAGAAAGAGTGGACTATTATATACGTGCTAAGAAAAAAACATCTGTTAAGTGTTATCCGTTAGGGGAGATTGATTATCAGAAAGTGCGAATACAACCAATGAATGCATTAATTAATGAAACTACTTTTTATGTACGAAGTGGAAAAAAAAGAGGTTTGCCAGTTCAATTAGCGAATATGTTAGAGGTGAGTAGGCAAAGTATAGAAAAAAATTTAAAATCAGCGAATGTATACGCAGCACGAAATGCTACAATAATTGTATTGAAGCTCATAGACAAATACTTTATGAAAGGTGAAAAATGATTGTATATATACTAATAATTGCACACTTACTTGCAGATTTTACATTTCAATCAGCAAGATTAGCAGAAAATAAATCAAAACAATGCAGATATTTGGCGATGCACGCTCTTATTTATGCGATAGTTCTTGCGATACCGATAGTTTTATTTATTGGATTGGAAAAGGGAATAATTCCATATATGTATATTGTCGTATCTCATTTTTTGATTGATATGATACGACAATGGATAGAGAAGAAAGTTTTTGGGAAAGGGTTTCGATTTTTTCTTTTTATTTTCGATCAAATACTACATATCTTAATTATTATTCTAGCAGTCTATTTGTTGAGGCTAGATATGAAAACAAATGCTGTTTTTGCATATTGCCAAAACTGGAGATATTTTAACTCTCTTATTTTGTATGTATTAACGTTTGTAATTATTTGGGATCCGACAGCAGTATTTATAAAAAAGTTATTTATCTATATTCTTGACGAGCATGATAACAAAGGTGAAGAAGAGGACCTAAAAATTGGTAGAATGATTGGGAAGTTAGAAAGATTGATTATTTCAATTTTGGTCCTCTGCAATCAGGTAGGTGCTATAGGTTTTGTGTTGACAGCAAAAAGTATTGCACGTTATAAGCAATTAGAAGATAAAGCATTTGCCGAAAAATATCTTGTAGGAACGCTGACAAGTGCGGTTATTTCATTTGCGATAGCAATGCTTTTGAAAAATATGGTATAGACACCTTATTTCTGCGATGAAATATCGAGTGGTATGTCCTTGTCTGCAAATTTAAGCAAGAGTTTATTTTTGCAGTCTTTTTTTAAATAAAACTAAGGACATAAGATAAAATATAAGAGTTAATACAACGCACCAAGTTAAGGCAAGTGTCAAATGCGTCATGTTTAGTGGTTCGCCCAATAACATATTTCTCATAGAATCAATCATTGGTGTCATCGGTTGATATTTAGCAAATATTTGTAATATTCTTGGCAAGGACTCTGCAGGAACGAAACCTGAACTTAAATAAGGTAGGATAACTAATAAAGCAGATGCCCCACCAGTACCCTCAGGAGTTTTAGAGATGATACCCACAACGACTGAAAACCATGAAAGTGCTGTAATGATTCCGACTAATAGAAGAAATATAATACACCAATCAAGTATACCAGCTAAGGGGCGAAAACCTACAAGTGCTGCAGCAAGTAAAATAACGATAGAGGTTATTACATTTCGTACAATCGATGCGAGAACATGACCGTTTAACAATGCAGAGTTTTTGATAGGTAAAGTGGAAAATCTATGTATAATACCATTTGTTACATCAACATTGACCATAATTCCAGTTGTGGCAGAGGCTTGTGCAATACATTGTAACAAGACACCAGGAACAATATAATTTACATAAGAAGTATTACCTATATGAATGAGGTTGCCAAATAAAGAAACGAACAGCAACATCAGAATAGCGGGTAAAATAATGCTTGTTAGGAGCGTATCGGGGTTTCTCTTTGAGAGCAGCAAACAGCGTTTTGCCATTGTCATAGAATCATTATATTTTTTTGTTTTCATTTTGAATATCCTCACTTTCTGCAATCATGCTTAGGAATACATCTTCTAAGTTAGGGGTAAGTTGTGAAAAATGCTGAAGATTAAGTTTATGCTGATAAAATTTGTGAAATATCTCTGTCAATGTGGTAGTGCTCCCGTCAGTGAAAATAGTTAATTTATGTTCTTCTGGCAGAAGAGAAAGTTTATAGTCTGCTAGAAGTGTGGTGGCAAGTTCCAGTGTTTTCGTATTTTCAAATACAAATTCTAAGGCACCTTGTGGAAGATATGCCTTTAGCTGTGCAGGGGTTCCCTCAGCGATGATTTCACCATTATCAAGAATAGCAATCATATCGGCTAATTCTTCTGCCTCTTCTAAATATTGTGTGGTAAGAAAAATGGTGACACCAGATTCTTTTAGTTCTTGAATAGTATTCCACATACTGCGACGACTTTGTGGGTCTAAACCAGTTGTCGGCTCGTCTAAAAATATGATAGATGGATTGCCAACTAAACTCATAGCGATATCAAGTCTGCGTTTCATTCCACCAGAATAGGTGGAAACAAAAAGGTCAGCAGATGCAGATAAGCCGAAATCTTCTAGTAGTTCACAAGCTCTTTTTTCGGGGTTTGGAAGATGATATAGTTGAGCCATAATAAATAGATTTTCTTTTCCTGTTAATGTTTCATCAACTGCTGCAAATTGTCCTGTAAGACTGATGATTTTATGTATTTTTTCTGCTTGCTTTGTGATATGATAGCCCTCGATTTGGACATCTCCACTATCGGCTTTAATCTGTGTGGTCAATATTCGAATAGCGGTTGTTTTTCCAGCACCATTAGAGCCTAAGAGAGCGTAGATACTTCCACTAGGTACGGAGAAAGTGACATTTTTAAGAACTTTTTATCTTGATAGCTCTTTTTTAACGATGATACGTAGATAGCTGTGTTTGATTTTGGCATTTTGTAACCTCCTAATGTTTTATCTTGTTTGATGATGTTGAGTATAGCAGTTTTGTGGAAGAAAAAAAGAGGGTTTCGTTAAGTGGTATAAAAAGGAGGTTGAGTGGTAAAATGGATATAGAAAAATAGAAAGTAAATATAATGACAGATGAGTTGCGAGGACGCAACTTGATTTTTATTATAGTGAAACGTGCTTTGCTATAGAAGAGTTGCGATTATGTTGTATGATAGCAACCATGCCAAGTGTTGAAAAACAGTGAAAATTCGATACAATATTATATGAGAAACTAAACAAATATAAATCAAGGAGCATAGATATGAAATATAATATTAAAAAAATTCTATACTTAGGCGTAGCTTTTCTTTGTGTTGGAATTGGAGCTGTTGGAGTGGTGTTGCCAGTATTACCAACAACACCTTTTTTATTGTTGGCATCTTTTTGTTTTGCTAAAGGGTCAGAGCGCTTTCACAAATGGTTCTTAGGTACGAAGTTATATAAGAAACATTTGGAGAGTTTTGTGGAGACTAGATCAATGACGAAAAAAACGAAGATATGCATATTATTACCGGCTACTCTTATGATGTCCATAGCGATTTACTTTGCACCGAATTGGCATATGCAGGCATTTATGGGTGCGTTGATTGTCTTTAAGTATTATTATTTTATTTTCCGAATTAGAACGGTGAAGAGGGAAGAGAAAGAAGAATAAAAGAGAAAGAATGAAAGAAAAAAGAGGAATGAAAGAAGAGTGAGCAGTAAAAAAGCCAAGCAAGATAAGGAAATACAAATTTTAACGGAAATGATAAAATTATATTGTGAAAAACACAAGCATAAACAACATGGTTTATGTAAAACTTGTGAAGAGCTGTTGGCATATGCGATAGAGCGTATAAAGCGATGTCCATTTATGGAAACGAAAACATTTTGCAGTAATTGTCAGGTTCACTGTTTCAAAAATGAATATCGAGAGGAAATAAAAAAAGTAATGCGCTATGCAGGACCGAGAATCTTATTTCGGCACCCATTTTTAGCACTGCAACATCTGTGGTTGAGTAAAGGAGAGAAGAGGCAGTAAATTTATGTTGGACAAAAGATTATTACATCTATTAGAGAAATCAAAAAAATACATGTATCAAACTGTATTTTTAAATTGGATAGCCTTGTTGGTAAATATTGGAATCATGGTTTTACTCACAACAGTTCTAGCGAATCTAAGAATGATGGCAAGTTGGAATAGAGAATTGACGTACTATATTGTGGGGAGTGTGGTTTTGATTATTTTGCGTTCACAGATTCAGCGCCAAACAGTAATGACTGCATATAAGGCATCTGGTGATATTAAACAAACACTGCGTGAAAAGATTTACAGTAAAATTATGCGATTGGGAGTATCTTATCATGAGAAAGTCTCGACAGCTCAGATTATCCAAGTTTCTACAGAGGGAGTAGAGCAGTTAGAAATTTATTTTGGAAAATATTTGCCACAATTATTTTATAGCTTGTTGGCACCACTCACCTTATTTTTTGTAATACTCTTTGTAAATGTAAAGGTGGCAGTTGTGCTATTTATTTGTGTACCACTTATTCCGATATCAATTATGGGAGTGCAGAAAATAGCGAAGAAATTACTTGCTAAATACTGGGGGAGTTATACAGATTTAGGAGATAGCTTTTTAGAGAATCTGCAAGGTTTAACAACGCTTAAAATTTATCAAGCAGATGAAAAAAAGACAAAGGAAATGGACGAACAAGCAGAGGGGTTTCGTAAGGCAACGATGAAAGTGCTGATTATGCAACTTAACTCTATTAGTGTTATGGATATTGTGGCATTTGGTGGAGCTGCGCTTGGAATTGGTATGGCATTGTTAGAGTACCATAATCAAAATATTTCTTTCTCAGGTATGTTGTTGATAGTTTTGTTGGCGTCAGAATTTTTTATACCCATGCGCCTGTTAGGTTCATTTTTTCATATTGCAATGAACGGAGCTGCTGCAAGTGAGAAGATGTTTCAGATTTTTGCATTAGAAGAAGTGGAAGAGGGAAATATACAATTAGATACGTTAGGGAGTATTCATATACAGAATCTTCATTTTGCATATAAGGAAAATGCAGATGTTTTGAAAAATATAAATATTACAATCGAAGAGGGAAAATTTACTGCATTAGTGGGTGCGTCTGGTTGTGGAAAAAGTACAGTGGCAAAGTTGTTAGCCGGTCAAAACAAGGGATATCAAGGAAGTATAACCTTTGGTGAAAAAGAACTTTCAAAGATAAGTGAAAGAGAGCTGTTAAAAAAGAACACCTTGCTCAGTCATAATAGTTATGTTTTTACATCTACGATAGAAGAGAATTTGCGTATGGCTAGACCACAAGCGACAGATGGTGAATTGATAGAGATGTTAGAGTTAGTGGGACTTCTCGATGTGCTACAAAAACGTGAGGGATTACAGATGAATCTTGCAGAGCAAGGAGCAGATTTGTCAGGAGGACAAAGACAGCGTCTTGGTTTTGCGCGTGCATTACTTCACAATACGCCAATGTATATTTTTGATGAGGCAACATCGAATATTGATGTGGAAAGCGAAGAGAAATTGATGGCAACAATTCAAGCTATAAGAGGATTGAAAACGATTCTTATGATTTCGCATCGTTTGGAAAATGTAAAAACAGCAGACGTAATTTATTATATGGAAGTAGGAGAAGTAAAAGAGCAAGGTACACATGAAGAACTCATGCAATTAGGTGGTGGATATAAAGCGATGTATTGTAAACAAAGACAGTTAGAAGAAATTCGGGAGGCAAATACATATGCGTAGAAGTGGAATACAAGTCATGGGTAAGTTAATCGGCTTGGTAAAGCCATTAGCAGGATACATGGTTCTAGCAATTTTGTTAGGGGCTATGGGAAATATGGTGGCGATTGCAATCCCCATCTTAGGAATATATGGCATGAAAGGGGAAAGTCTTGGGAAATATATATTGCCAGCTTTAATTTTTTGTGGCGTTTTTCGAGGTTTTTTTCGTTATGGAGAGCAGACTTGCAATCATTATATTGCATTTAAACTATTGGCATTGATTCGTCACAAAATCTTTGTGAAATTACGAACTCTAGCACCAGCAAAATTGGAAAGTCAAGAAAAAGGAAATTTGATTTCTGTGATTACCAGTGATATTGAGTTGTTAGAAGTTTTCTATGCACATACCATATCGCCTATAGTGATTGCAGTGATAGTGTCGGGAATCATGACCTCCTTTCTTGGACACATACATTGGATATTTGGCAGTATAGCGATAATAGCGTATATTCTAGTGGGGCTTGTCATTCCGTTATTTTTTAAAGGAGATGGAGGAGAAGTCGGCTATCAGTACAGAGAAAAACTAGGTACAATGAATAGTTTTTTTCTAGATAGTATACGTGGTTTGAGAGAAATTATGCAGTTTGGTACAGGGGAAAAAAGAATTACAGATATAGGAGAACAAGTACAAGGTGTAGAACATTATAATGTAGAGCTAAAAAAGCAAGAGGGAAATAATAAAGCATTGACAGATGCAAGTATTTTGTTTATAGCTATTGTGATGTTAAGTTGTGCAGGTGTTTTGGTGGTACAAGGGGAGATAGAATTTTATTCGGCACTTTTGGCAGTGGTAGGTATGCTTAGTTCGTTTGGTCCAGTTGTTGCAATTAGTAGCCTTTCGAATAATCTATTTCACACGATTGCAAGTGGAAATCGTGTATTGGACTTATTAGAATCAGAGCCAACTGTGCAGGATATTACAGGAGAAGAAAGGGTAGATTTTGGAAATGTTGTATGTAGAGAAGTAGATTTCCAGTATGGTGTAGTGCCAGTATTGGAAAATATAAATATAGAGGTAAAACAAGGGCAGTCTTTTGGTATTTATGGAAAGAGTGGCTGTGGAAAATCTACATTGTTGAAATTATTGATGCGCTTCTTTGAACCACTAAGGGGCGAAATTTCTATCAATCAAAGAAACCTAAGTAATATTAATACAGAAAACCTAAGAAATATGGAGTCCTATGTAACACAAGAAACGCATTTGTTTCAAGGTACGATTAAAGAGAATATTAAAATTGCAAATGAAGATGCAAGCGACGAAGAGGTTGAAGTAGCAGCTAAGAAAGCATCTATTCATGAGTTTATCATGACGTTACCTAAGAATTATGATACAAGTTTAGGTGAGCTAGGAGAGGGACTATCAGGAGGAGAACGGCAACGAATTGGCTTGGCAAGGGCATTTCTTCATAAAGCACCGTTCTTGTTATTAGATGAACCAACAAGTAATTTAGATAGTTTGAATGAGAGCGTTATATTAAAGTCTTTACAAGATAGTAAAGAAGATAAGATGGTTATCTTAGTTTCGCACAGAAAATCTACGCTTGGAATTGTAGATACAGCGATTGGTATGTAAAT
>JGI994J12354_10001123_pt1 | contig 27097 bp, 17 predicted proteins | sample IntmicLarv3ML3BL_FD_12354 | JGI IMG/M metagenome (IMG submission 12354)
AATACCCCGAATTAATCATCGTGGGAACTGCGGGTCCATTCTATGAAGGCAGCGACTATACCGAAGGTTGGCGCATAGCAACAGAAACAGGTACACCGTTGATCGATGAGCATTATTATGTCTCTCCCGCATGGTTCATTCACAATCAGGATTTTTACGACCGTTACGACCGCAACAAATCGAAAGTTTATCTGGGAGAATATGCCGCCCACGTTAATGGCCGCCACAACAATATCGAAACAGCCCTGACAGAGGCGCTGCACTTAGCCAATGTTGAACGCAACGGCGATATTGTCGCCCTAACATCGTATGCACCGCTTCTGGCAAAGGAAGGACATACTCAATGGAATCCTGATTTGATTTATTTCAACAATACTGAAGTTAAACCGACCGTCGGGTATTTTGTACAACAATTGTACGGACAAAATTCGGGCACAGAGTACTTGCCGAGCCTCATAATCCTGTCCGATAAACGCGAATCGGTACAGAAGCGTGTTGTCTGCTCTGTTGTACGCGACAGTAAAACAAACGATTTAATCATCAAACTAATCAATTTGCTCCCAACTGGAGTAAACATTAATATGGATATCGATGCTCTGAATATCAACACAAAAGAAGTTGTCAAAACTGTTCTTACGGGAAAGCCCGACGACAAAAATGCTCGCCCTGTCGAATCGAAAATCAATTTACCGGATGTCAATAAAATGACGCTTCCTGCATATTCGTTTACGGTAATCAGGTGTAAAATGCAATGACATTCTATAAAAAAGCCTTGTGTAAAATTTTTATACCTGCTTCATATACCGTTTAAACGATTGCCAATACTTATCTTTGTAAATCTCGTATTCGATCTCAATATCATCGGAATATAACTGCTGAACATTGAAAAACACTTTTGCCGGCTCACGGAAATCTCTGCAGGCAAAATAAACTTCTCGGACGCTTTCGGCTGTTTCCCGTCCTACATACAGATAGCCGTCTTCATTTTTGAGATCCAATGCGATTTTATCCTCAATTTCGTCCATTAACGAATAGTCGTGTTTTTGTGGCATTCCATTACTGTTGCTTCCGTCATATTTGAATTTCAATACTGCGATCCAAGGATGTGATGCTTTGCTATCCCAGTTCAACAAGCCGACATCGATAACCGCTATCAACATATTTCCGCTTTGAAGCTCTGCCTCAAAGATGGAGAAACTATTTTCTACAGTATACCGTACATTATCATATTTTTCAACAAATTCTTTCTGTCTCCAATTAAGGTATGATTTAAGTTTATCCATCGGAATCAATTCCTTTTCTGCCTCATCTTTACCTGCAATCTTCAATACATCAATATTCGTCAGGAAGTCAAGTTCACCCAAATAATTATCAAGAAAAATATATGTCCCGTTTTCTATTGCCTTTTTGTTTACTTCCGTCAAGTCATGATGTACAAAAACAAGATCAATCTCATCCGGGTATTGAGGATATTCATTGGCATAGAAACTAATATTATCAGTATTAAAATCGCAATCATTCATGGATATATTAGTTCCATCCATAACAAGAGGCGGCTTTAACGCTCTTAACAGCCATCCGTCAATCACAGGAGCCGCAGCAACAAGTTCTTCCACAAAACCTATATTCAGAGTATTTCCATCAGCCGTTAATATCAGATCTACGGTATTTTCATCAATCATCCCCGTAAGGTAAAAAATACCCTCTTTCACCTCTTTAAGTTTCGGAGCTATTTTATTGAAAAAATCTTCTTCTATATTTCCTTTATTCTTTACAACATTCCAAAAACTTTTTTCATTCTCCGAAAACCAGTTCCAGAAGTTTGCGTAAGCAACTGTCATATCAATTTTCCCATCGGCTCCAAGTCGTTCAAACTCTTTCTTCTCTTGTTCTGTCATAGTATATCATTTTAAATTATATCAACATGTTTAGCTCCGGACTATCATCACTTCCTCACAATAAGATAAATTGTTACTCTACATGAAATGCTTCACGCAGCGCCTCAACTTCATCATCCGATATTGGCTGCAACGTACCTATGCTCATACCCATAATCAGGGATTTAGCGCTAAATTCTGCTACCTCAAGTCGGTCAAAAGTATTAAGTAAACCATCTCCCGTAACTATTATTGAATCATTCTCCATCAATACGGCCGGGTAAGATTTCAGTAATTCGGAAATACGTTTATTATCTTCATACCTCATCCCGAACGGTACACTTGGAATATCTTTCAGGAATATCCAACTTTCGGGGATTGTGCGCACGTTGAACTTAACACCGGACGTGCAAAATCCCATAATATGAGGCGGTTGAGTAAGTATTATTGAATTTATTTTGGGGTTACTCTGGTATATCTCCTGATGTAAAGCTACTGAGCGACTCGGTATCTTGCCGGCTTCCACTTTTCCATCTTTAACCTGAACAATATTTTCGGTATCCATATCCCAACGAGGAATACCGGGAGGAGTTATAAGAAAATCGTTTCCTCTCCACCGAACGGAAACCGTTCCGTAAGAACTTATCATTAATCCCTGATCGCAGGCGCGATGCACTATTTTTATAATCTGTTCGCGGATATCGCGTTCGTCTGAAGGATAAGTTGCATTCATAAAATGCGGAAAATCCGAAGGGAACGCTTTCTCACGCTGTTCTATCTGCTCTTCCGTCAAATAATTCGGTTTACCTAATATTTGAGCATTTATCACCGTTCTCGCACAAAATTCCAATGTTTCGAACCGCTGATAAGCATCTTTCATATCGTCACCGCAAAGAACCACGCCATGATTTTCCATGATAACAGCCTTATAGTCAGAATGAATTTCAAACTCATTAGCTATTTTTTCTCCGAGAGCCTTACTTCCCGGAACATCATAAGGAGCAAAGCCTATTGTTCCGCATATCCCTTTAGCTTGCGGAATAATATTTGTATCAGGTATTTGATGCGTTATGCTGAACGCAACTAATGCAGGCGGATGTGCATGTATAACAGCCGTCATTTTCGGTCGCATATCATATATCGCTTTATGAAATGGAAATTCCGAAGACGGGCGATGTAATCCCACGATAGAACCATCCGCTTTAACGCAAACAATATCTCTTCGCGTAAGAGAACCTTTATCTACACCCGCAGGTGTAATCCAGATATCTCCGTTATCATCTTTTATAGAAATATTTCCTCCCGATGTAGTGGTCAGACCACTACGATAAATACGGCTGATCACAACAATAAGTTGATCTGCCGGATGCATCAATTTTGTGTCTAATAATTTCATTTTCAATAGTTGTATTGTTAAAGAATAAAATCATTGAACCGTTTATTCAGTCCAAAAAATTTCATTTTTTTTATTTTATCCTTACTTGTGTGCGTTGGTGGATTGCATCAGAAGAACTTCCTATCATAATATTAACAGGACCTTGCTCTACGACAAACCGGTTTTTATCGACATCCCAATATGTAAGCTCATCAGGCGCGATTGTTATATTTACTGTTTTCTCTTCGCCGGCTTTTATAAATTCCCGTGCAAAGCCTTTAAGTTGTTTCAGCGGGCGTTCAACCTTCGAAGACGGATAACTGACATAAAGTTGCACCACCTCCTCACCGTCACGCTTCCCGGTATTTTTCACTCGTACGGATACTGTAACAGGGTCGCCCGGAGCAAATTCCTTGCGGTCGGTTTTAATGCCGGAATATGCAAAAGTTGTATAACTCAAACCATAACCGAACGGATATAAAGGCTTGCCTTTGAAGTACATATACGTGCGTCCGTTGCGAATATCATAGTCCATTAACGGGGGCAGGTCGGTTATCGATTTGACCCATGTCTGGTTAGTACGCCCGGCAGGATTAAAATCGCCGAAAATAACATCGGCTAAGCCATCCCCAAGAGCCTGGCTGTTATCTGCAAGGTGAAGTATAGCCGGCACATTCTCTTGTGACCAGTTTATGGCAAACGGGAAAGTACTGACAAGTACCATAACGGTGTTAGGATTAGCCTGATGAACAATCTTCACGATATCTTCCTGTTCGAGGGTTAGCGATTCACGGTCGACAGCTTCGCGTCCGTCGCTGTAAGCCTTAACCTGCCTCCATTTCAAGTCCCTCCAATCAACCTTATTTCCTACGCAAACAATCGCCACATCCGAGTTACGGACAGTTTCCACAAGTGTATGTGTGCTATTGTACGGCACATAATTGATTTTAACGTTTTCACCGACTGCATTACGTATGCCTTGCAATATTGATACTTCATTAAACAGGGCGCCGCTATACCAGTCCTGTTGTACATTGTCGGCACGAGGACCCACAACAGCAATTGATTTCAATTTGTTTTTATCCAAAGGCAGCAGGTTTCCGTTGTTTTTCAACAAAACTACAGATTTAGCCGTTACCAATCGCACAAAAGATTTTGTTTCGGGTAAGTTCCATGAATATGTAGTATCTTTTGTTCCGATAGACGAATAAGGCACTTTTGTTTGGTCTGCCTCAAGCAATCCCAATTTCAATGCCACATAAAAATTTCCTCTGATAGCTTTATCGATATCTTTTTCCGTCAGAAGACCTGTACTTAAAGCTTCTATTACGTAAGGTCTGTATGTATCGAGAAATTGTCCTATACCTGCTTTTATAATCGCACTTACACCTTCAGGGTATGTTTTATAAGCTTTATGAGCAGTCATCAACAGGCGAAACGCTCCGCCGTCGGTTGTAATGATACCTTTATGACCCCACTCTTTTCGCGTTACTTCTTCGAGTACCGGGTGAACATGCATAGGCACACCGTTCCATGCGTTATACGATGCCATGTAAGCTTGCGAGCCTCCTTCAGTAATACCTTTATAAAACGGATACGAATAATATTCGCGGAACAGGCGATCGTCAAAGTCCGATGAAGTTGAATCCCGTCCGTCCTCATTGCTGTTTGCCATGAAATGTTTCATCAGAGAAGCCGATTTCCAGAAAGTCGGATTATCGCCCTGCAAGCCTTTTACAAAAGCGACAGTCATACGCGAAACCAAAAAAGCATCTTCTCCAAAACTCTCTTCCGTCCTACCCCAGCGGGGGTCTCTTGCAAGGTCTGCATTGGGAGCGCGCATCACCATCCCTCCTCTTCTCATGTCGGGGTGTTGAGTATAATAACGTATCTCTGTCGACTCAATATCGGCTGCTTTTCTAACAAGCTCCACGTCCCACGTTTCGCCAAGTCCGTACGCTTGCGGAAACTGAGTAGTTTGAGTGGGAGGCGTTCTGCCCTCAGCCATCGGACCTCCGATAGCCATTCCATGAAGCCCTTCCATTTGTCCGGTGCTCCTTATCCCCAAACGTGGCACACCCAAGTCCGTACCCAAGGCATGGATTTTTTCACTTAATGTCATCAACGATAACAAATTATCTACCCTTTCGTCCGGTGTAAGTGTCGGATTCTGGAAAGGGAATGTGTATTGTGCTGCCAAAGGGATGCAGGCACAAAGCAGTAATGATATAAAAAATGATTTCATCGTAAATAAAAAGAATTTTAAAACAATTTTACCTATAGTGTATTCACAGAAAGTATTTCATAAATATGATTGCAAATATATATCATTTTCATGAATATTAAAAAAAAACAGGGAGGTAATCTTCCAATATATTACCACCCTGTCCAAACCTTATTATTTATGAAGAAAAAACGTTACAAATTGGGATAAATAAGTGAAAATATTAATACTGCAAGTCCTGCCAATAATATGATTATTGTCGTTTTCGGAACACCTTTCCACTCTTTCAGCAATATACCCCAGACATTACTGAAAGTAACATTCAAGGCCATAAGTATTGACCATGAGAATGCCATCATCACACTTCCGGGTTCAAGAAAGCTTTTTCCCATGCCGAGTCCAAAAAACTGTGAATACCACAGTAATCCTGCCAAAGTACAGAAAAACAGGTTATTCGGCAACAAAGATGTTTTGCCGTAATCACCGAAAGTTTTGTTCTTTGCATTCTGATAAAGACAATAAGCAGCATTAGTGATAAAACCTCCGCATGTAACCATCAATGTGGCGGGCAGCGTTTTAAATAATTCGTTTACGCCATCAACGACCAACGGTTCGCCGGCTTCAAGTCCCAATGCGAAGCAAGCGCTCATCACACCTGCAAGCAAAGCAACAACAAGCCCCTTTGTCAATGCGAAGTCCTTAATAGCTTTCTTTTTATCTTCTTCCGACATATTCTTGGCGCGCAGGCTACCGGCATAACCGATGATTGATATACCTGCAATAGTTATACAAACACCTATCAGCAAGACAAGTCCGTCACCGTGGAATAAATCCGTGCCTTTCATCACAGCCGGAATAATCGTTCCAAACGCGGAGCATGTTCCGAGCGCTATCGATTGACCGAGCGCAACGCCAAGGTAACGCATACTCAAACCGAACGTCAACCCTCCTACTCCCCATAAAACACCGAAAAACATTGCTTTCATTGTCGCTGAAGAGTCTACAGTCAGTATTTGCAAAAGACTGCTGCCTGCAGGCACTGCCAACAACGCTCCGAGAAGCGGGAATATAAGCCATGCGAAAACTCCCTGCGTAAGCCAGAAACTTTCCCACGACCAGTCCTTAACTTTTTTGATAGGCACATACGAACTCGACTGTCCGAAACTGCCTATCGCTATTATAAATAACCCTATAAGTGTATTCATTTGATTAAACATTAATTTAGTTGATAGTGTTATTTAAGTGAAAAATGAAAAGTGAAAAGTGAAAAATCAAAACACCGATTAAGTGAGATCAGAGAGATTGCGTTGTGCCTACCGATGACGGCTTTTCTTTGCCGAGCGAAAGGTGTTTCAACGGAGTTAAAGTGAATGATTCAACATTTTACATTTTACAAATTATAATTAATAACTAATATTTAACAACTAATAATTAATTCATTTTCTTTTTGATGTTACTATTTTTTCATATTGCTCAATATCAGCGATATAGTCATCACCGGCAGGCACATCGTTCTGCATGCAGAACATATCCCAAACAGCGCTCCAAGGCATGCTCTTCAGTTCTTCCTGCAATGCAAGGCGTTGGAATAATTTATCTTTCGCTTCATACTGCTGCAATTTCTTTTGCGGCTCGAGAAGCGCCATCATAAGAGCTTTCTGAGCAGCGCGAACACCAATAACATAAGCACCGATGCGGTTTATGGTAGCATCGAAATAATCAAGCCCGATATGAACGCGTTCAAGGGCGTTACAGCGGATAATCTCGCGTGAAAGGTCGGTTAAGTCATCATTTAATATAACTACATGGTCACTGTCCCAACGTATCGGGCGGCTAACATGTAACATTATTTCGGGAGTAAACAACAATAAAGAAGAAATCTTATCAGCAACACTTTCAGTCAGGTGGAAATGGCCTGTGTCAAGAGTAACGATTTTGCCTTTTTTCGCTCCATAACCGAGGTAGAAATCGTAAGAGCCGACAGTGTAACTTTCCAGACCGATACCGAACAGTTTAGCTTCGATACAGTCTTTCATGTTTTTATATTTGGTAACGAAAATTTCGTCTAACGACTGCTCGAGTATCTGACGATATTTCAGGCGATTAGCCGGGACTTCCTTACTTCCGTCATGTACCCAGATGTTAAGGATACAAGGGTCGCCCTGAAATTTACCCATCGCTTCGCTGACCTTACGGCAACGTTTTGTATGTTCAATCCAGAAATCACGTATGCCTTTGTCGGGATTAGCAAGTGTCAGATTTCCACTTTTCGGGTGAGAGAATGATGTTGAATTGAAGTCGAGTTTCAAACCATTTTCCTTTGCCCACTCCATCCAACTTTGGAAATGTTTCGGCTCCACTTCGTCACGGTCAACAAACTTACCTCCGAAATCACCGTATATCTCATGCAAGCTTAGGCGGTGCGAACCTGCTATCAATGATTTTGCCTTAACAATATCAGCCCTCAGTTCATCAATTGTACGTGCACGTCCGGGATAATTACCCGTAACCTGAATACCACCGGAGAGTTCGCCACCCTGACTTTCAAATCCCGATACATCGTCTGCCTGCCAGCAATGTAATGAAAATGATATTTTTTTCAATGCAGCCATTGCTTTTTCTGTATCTACACCAAGTTCTGCATAACGCTCTTTTGCTACTTCATAAGCTTTTTTAATCGATTTGTCTTTCATGATATTTACTTTTTTATTTAATTAATACTAATAATTCTATCTATAATTTCTGTTTCTTCAAATGTTTTTAAAAATACTCAGTTTTATTCCCGTGCTATTTTGCTTCAGGCATAAACGTTTTGACATTAAACGCTTTAGCTATTATACGGCGTATCTCCCAGCGGTCTTTAACCAACCCGGCAGCTTTAGCCTGCATCAGGCAGTTGCCTATTGCTGTTGCTTCCGACGGCCCTGCAATAACAGGTATACCGAGCGCATTGGCAGTCATTTGATTAATCAGTGCATTTTGCGAACCGCCGCCTATGATATGAAGTTTTTCTATCGGGAAAGAGACCATTTCCGACAACATACCTATTACCTGAACATAACGACGAACGAGGCTTTCGAAGATACAGCGGATATATTCCGCATCCGATACCGGGGGAGTCATTCCGTTCTCCTCACATATTTGCGCAATCATTCCCGGCATGTTTACAGGATTAGCCAATCGCGGGTCGTCGGGGTTAACGTATGATGTTATACCTTCCGCTTTTACAGCCATATCCATTATCTCGGTATACGAATACGAACGCCCTTCGCGTTCCCACTCTTTGCGGCATTGCTCCAACAGCCACATACCAGTTATGTTTTTGAGGAAGCGCGTAGTACCTTCTATCCCACCCTCGTTTGTAAAATTCTTTTCATAAGACTCGTTCGTCAGAATAGGTATTTCTGTTTCCACACCCATCAAACTCCATGTTCCGCTGCTCAAGTATGCAAAGTTTGGATTATCTGCGGGAACAGCAAGTACCGCCGATGCCGTATCATGACCTGCAACTGTTACGACAGGCACTTTACCAAGTCCTGTTTCTTCTGCCAAAGCGTCTGTCAGTACACCAATCACGGTACCGGGGTCAATAAGAGGATGCAGTAATGACGGTGTTACCCCTATCGCTTCCAACAATGAAGGTTCGAATTGACGGGTCGCAGGATTTAGTATTTGAGAAGTAGACGCATCAGTATATTCACAAACCTGTTTTCCCGTAAGCAAATACGACAACAGGTCCGGCATAAACAGTATTTTGTCTGCCTGCTCTAATGGAGAAAATTCTTCCTGTTTAGCACGAAAAAGTTGATAAAGACTGTTGAAATTCATTATCTGAATACCTGTCAGTTCATACACTTTATCTTTCGGCACAATTTTAAAATAATCTTCGGGAGCGCCGTCTGTATACGGGTCACGATACGCACGCGGCAAACCGAGAATTGTTCCGTCTTTACCTACGTAGCCGAAATCCACGCCCCAAGTGTCGATACCTATTGAGGTCAGTTTGATACCCTGCCTTGCACACTCCGTCAGTCCTTCTTTCAACGATTTATATAGTCCGAATATATCCCAGTAAAATTTCCCGTGAAGCTCTAATATTGCATTGGGAAAACGCGTGAGTTCTTTCATTTCAAAATTGACACCGTCGAAGACTCCTAGTATGGAACGTCCGCTTGTAGCACCCAAATCGAATGCCAAAAAATAGTTTTTCTCCATGGTATTATCTTTATTCTAATATTATCAAATGCAAAAATATTCCATTTTTACATTTAGTACAGTTATTTTTTTGATTTTTATTGTTTCATTTTTGACAGTATATATTTTTTTATATACTTTTGTTTGATAAATGCGAAAAATATATGGATGCTAACAATCAAAATAAATTGTTTTATCTTACTATAGGAGAAAATGATGAAGACTGGGGTATTGTAGTAACAACTGTCGGAAATCAGACAATTCCACCCCGCACGCATTATCCGCCAACGCAACACCCTGATACACATTTGTTTACCCCAGACAAAGGCAGGATTATAAATGAATATCAGCTTGTCTATATTACTGATGGTTGCGGATGGTTTTCGTCGCAACACACAAAAAAGCAACAAAAGGTCACAGCCGGCACGATGATATTGCTTTTTCCCGGAGAATGGCATAGCTATGCTCCCGATTCACTGACCGGCTGGAGTGAATATTGGATAGGGTTTCGCGGTGAACATATCGACAATCGCGTAAGAAAAGGTTTTTTCTCTAAGGCAGAATCGCTCCATAATGTCGGTGTGAGCAGTTCCATCGTGGGATTGTATGAAGAAATAATACGGATTGCACAAAAAGAAAAAGCCGGCTATCAACAAATGATTTCAAGTATCGTGCTTTCGATTTTAGGAACTGTTTACTACAAAAGTAAGAATGGCCAGTATACCGATTCATATATAGTCGATAAGATAAATGAAGCACGCAACATCATTAAAAATAGCACAGAAAGTTCTATCTCACAGGAAGATATAGCCAAACAATTAGGACTGGGATATTCGTGGTACAGAAGAATGTTTAAAGAGTACACAGGTGTTTCACCTGCTCAATATCATCTTCAACAAAAAATAATGAAAGCAAAAGAGCTGCTTACAACTACAAATAATAACATCTCGGAAATAGCATATTCGCTTCACTTTGAAAATGTCTGTCAGTTTTCTACGTTTTTCAAAAAGAAAGAAGGCATAACCCCTTCTGAATTCAGAAAAAGAACGCACTAAACAATTGACAATTAATTCAACAATTTTACGATTCAACAATTAAATAACTAACCAAACAATAATGAAAGTAAACATCAGGACATTAACGACAATGCTGTTATTCGTTACGGCAATAACAAGCTGTAAATTTAACAAGGCTATTGATACAGAAGCAGAAAATGATATCAAATTCGATTCAATAACCGTAGAAGAAAAGTACTATTTACTTGGAGATACGACTAACCCGTTCTGTACGCTTGAATCAAATTTTATCTTTCCGTCGGAATATAAAGACAAAGATATCCTTTCCAAGCTGAATCTCTATTTTATTGAATCATTTTTCGGAATAGATTCGTTTGCCGATAAAGATTCGTCTTCAGTCACTCCTGAGCAGGCTATGAAATCTTATGTGCAAAAATATATCAGTGATTATAAAGAGCTTGAGGGTGATTTTATAACCGACACGGAAGTAAGCGGAGAAAAACCTTCGCAGGAATCTTGGTATGCATATTACGAAGCGTCATCAAACGAGATCATTTACAATAAATGCGACTTGATAAGTTATACTGTATCTGTCGAATATTACACAGGTGGAGCGCATGGCGGATATGGATATAACAACCATGTCTTAAACCTCAAAACCGGTGAAGAGGTCGATGAAACAGATATTTTCATTGAAGATTATCAGGACTCTCTTGCATATTTATTAGTTTACGCTTTAGCTATGGATAACAATCTGACAAATCCCGAAGAGCTTGAAAACAAAGGATTCTTCAATATCGAAGAGATATACCCTAACGGCAATTTTTATTTGGACGAAAACGGAATCACATATACGTATAATGTATACGAAATAGCCCCGTTCTCCCTCGGAAAAATCGACATTTTTCTTTCATACGAAAAAATACTCCATCTGCTTAAAAAAGATTCTCCTGTTGCACCAATAGCATTCAAATAGTGGGGAGGTCAATTATGAATTACGACAGTTAGTGGTTAGCGGTTAATTAAAACGATTAAACGATTAAACAATTAAACATTTTCAATTAAATAAATGAATTCTATCATAAAAAAGTATTTTCCTGAAATATCAAACGAACAAGCCGGACAATTCGATGCCTTAGGTGCATTATACACCGATTGGAACTCGAAAATAAACGTTATATCACGAAAAGATATTGACAACCTGTACGAACATCATATATTACATTCGTTAGGCATAGCCAATTTCATTCGCTTCGACAGCGGTACAAACATTATGGATGTAGGTACGGGAGGCGGTTTTCCGGGTATTCCGCTTGCCATACTCTTTCCCGATGTAAGGTTTCACCTTGTCGACAGCATTGGAAAAAAGATTAAAGTAGCGCAATCCGTTTCCGATGCTGTGGGGTTAAAAAATATAACGTCAAGACATTGCCGCATAGAGGAAGAAAAAGGTGTTTTCGACTTCGTTGTAAGCCGTGCGGTTATGACTTTGCCGGAATTAGTAAAACTTGTCAGAAAAAATATTTCCAAAGAACAACATAACGCACTTCCCAACGGGCTTATCTGCCTCAAGGGCGGAGAGCTGCAAAGCGAAATATCACCATTCGGAAAAAATGTTATATGTTCCGAGTTAATCGATTATTTTAAAGAAGAATTTTTCAAAACAAAAAAAGTAATTTACATATCACTATGATAACAATAAAACAGTTCACATTTAATTTTTTCGGAGAAAATACTTTCCTGTTATACGATGAAACAAAAGAAGCGGTGTTAATTGATTGCGGATGTATTACTCCCAATGAGGAAAACACTCTGTCAGATTTTATCAAGAACAACAACCTCACTTTAAAAAGGCTGTTAAGTACACACTACCATTTCGACCACGTTATCGGAAATGCATATATTTTCCACAAGTACGGTATTCGTCCCGAAATGCACAAAGATGAAAAAAACGGAACAACACCGACACTCAACATGCAGGCGTCAAAATTCGGCATATCGATGAGTTTCGAAGAAATCGACCTTTTAAATAATATAGAGGACAATGAAGAAATACGATTCGGCAACTCCGTACTCAAAGCCATCTTGGTTCCGGGTCACTCGCCCGCAAGTTTAGCATTTTACTGTGAAGCCGAAAAGTTTGTTATAGCAGGCGATGCACTCTTTCAAGGCAGTATCGGACGAACAGACCTGTGGGGAGGAGATTATGGCACTCTGATATCAAGTATCACCAAAAGGTTGCTAACCCTCCCTGATAACACTACAGTCTATCCGGGACACGGTCCCTCAACAACTATCTTCGAAGAGAAAACAAATAACCCGTTTCTGTAAATTTACACCCCAAAAAAAAGAAATAAAGGCTCTACAACATATCGTAAAACCTTTATTTTCAGTTATTTTAAATGTGATTCCGAAGCGATTCGAACGCTTGACCCACAGCTTAGAAGGCTGTTGCTCTATCCAGCTGAGCTACGGAACCGGTCATCTTTCGGGCTGCAAAGATAATTATTTTTTCATATTCTACAAACGACTAACAAAATAAAATATAAATTTTATACCAAAAGGCGCTTTGAGACTTTGTTGTAGTGCTTATAATAACAAAGATAAAGCCCGGACTTTCACAAGCCCGGACTTTCAAAAGGATTTAATAACTTTGGTAGTTATATGTTTACTACAAAAAAAATTAAACAAGTTATTTTCAATCCTTGCAAGTATTCCTATGCCGTTAGTAATAAGTCACTTGCGGATTATTAAATTGTTAGTGCGATAACATTTCCGCATACAACAATTACAAAATTATTATTATTCTCAACTACATCTTTACCAACAGTAGCTGTAAATACTTCTTTGTATAATGGATTTATCGGAATAGTTGAATAACAAAATTGCATATCCAATACTTTTATGTATTGGATAATACATAGAAAGAATAAAAACATATAAAATTTTTCTATCATGCTTTTAAAGGTGGTCAACCTATCATGCATTTTATTCATACTTGTAATTATAGTTAAATTAGCAATAAAAATAATAATAAAAAATACCTCTATTCTCTAAAAATAGCTTCATAATAAATTTGTTTTATCTCAAATAATCAATAAAAAAATAATAAAAAAACGGTCATTTTTGAGCAACAATATATTGGCTAAATCATATATTTACATCATTTTTATTTTGCAAATATATCTATATTTTCAATTCTAATATCTTTATTTTGTCGTATTAATGTTATTTGTGATTATTTTTCATATTACAACATTAAATACTTTTTATAAAACGGATTTTTTTTAGAAATAGCGACTACCATGTACTATTATAAAAAAGCCCGGACTTTCACAAGCTCGGACCTTTGTGTAATTTTGTGTTAGAAATAAGATAACTCAATTAAAAATTATTTATCTTATTCTGACACTCTTTTTGACCAATTTTGTTACTAATTGTAACTATAAAAAAATACCTCACGGTAGTTTGTTGTTTTTGTTTCCGAAAACGTTTATTTATGATATTTATCGCTCCACGAAAACAAATAATTCTTTATATGCTTTTTCTCAATTTTACACTTATCGATAAAAAACTCAAACTTAATTGCCAATAATAATGCCACAATAATCTTAATATTGGAGTCAACTTTCTCAAAAACATGTTGTAAGCTTTATTATTAAACCCTTTAACTATTCCTTCATTTATTACATTAAAAAAAGTCAAAAGAAAGAATTATTCAAAAATAATAACTATCTTATAAATTTCTATGCAAAGTAATCAACAATATTCTTAAATAACAAATCAAATATTTTAATTATTGTTAATTAATTTTACAATCCCTTATTCAAGAGAGTTCTATTACATATTCGTTTTAGCTTCTTTCATTTCTTTTTTGTCCAATTTAGCATTTTCTTCTTGACTTTTTTTAAACTGCCTTTCCTTCTCTTCAGCTTCTTTTTTTGCCCATTTTTCTTTCTCTTTTTTCTCAGCCAATTCTTTTTTTGCCTGTTGTTCTTTTTCTAAAAGTTCTTTCTTAGCTTGTTTCTCTTTAAGTTTTAGTTCTTCTTTAGCTTGTTTCTCTTTCAGCTTTTGTTCTTTTTTGGCTTGATTAAGATTAAGTTTCTGTTCTTTTTGGATATCTTCATCCTTTTTTTCAGATTTTTCAACCATGTTTCCTGCCTGTACAGGATCTTTTTCTATTATATCACTAACCGGTATTACTTCGGGCTTATCGGAACCGGGAGATACTGCATCAGAGTTATTAATATAAACTGTATCCGACATAAATATATAGAATGTATCAATTCCGGATGCAACCGGTTGTGCATCGACAACAGATAAATAAACCGTATCGGGTCGACTATAAATAAATTGAGTATCAACAACGGGTAAATAAACAGTATCTACTTGACTATGAACATATTGCTTTTCAACGTTAGTCTTATATACAGTATCGGCTTGTACGAAAATGTATTGTGTATCAACAACTATTTTGTAGATAAACTGTGTGTCTGCATTCGACTTATAAATAGGTTGTGGCGATTCCTTAGATGCGGAAACGGACTTATTAATCTCACTGATAGGAGTATATGAAGAGGTGGAACGTGAGGTGTAAACAGGATCATGACTGACCTGCGGTCTTGAAGCAGAAGCTATACGTACTCTCTCAAACGGATTATCCTTCTTACTTGCTTCTTCTATGAAACTACGGAATATCTTGCGCATTGCATTGTCTTGCAATACGCGAGTTTCAGGGTGAAACTGCACTCCTAATATCCAATTTTCGGAGTCTATCTTTTCGATAACTTCAACAATTTTATCCGGCGATCTTCCGGCAATACGAAAACCGTCAGCAACTTTTTTTATTGCCTGATGATGCGAACTGTTGACCATCAACATCCTGTCTTTTACAATATCTGCAAATACTGTATTATCCTCAACCAACACGGAATGAGAAGCCTCCTCCTTAGGTTGTCTCTGGCGATGTCTTATACTATTATCATGATACTGAGCAGAAATATCTTGATATAATGAACCACCATAAACGATATTTATCAGCTGAACGCCTCTGCAAATACCCAAAATAGGCAAACCACGCTCGGCTGCTAATCGAAGCACCCTGATATCGAAATCATCTCTTATGGCATTAACTTTACCCATCTGCGGTATTGGACGTTCATTATAATATGAAGGATCAAAATCTTCACCTCCGGTAAATATAATGCCATCCAATGAGTTAAGCAACTCAATTATCTCATTATCATGCATAAGCGGAATAACAACAGGAACGCCTCCTGTTTGTAGAACAGCATCAACATACGAGCGTGGAACGGCAGCATTAGTTCCGTCTTTATGCAGATCGGATATACCTATAACCGGACGCTTTTGCGCATCCGCAATTATAGCGTAAAATAACAACAACACGAATAAAATGAATTTATTCTTAACTATCTTTCTCATTAACACTATTAACATTTTTATAATAAAACAATGCAAAGGTAATATAAGGAGGGAGGAATACAAAATATGTAATCATATTTTGTATTCCCTCCCTTTTAAATAAGCATGGAATTGTGAATTGAAATAATACGTCTTATTGAAAAATATTACTCGATATAAACCGTTTTACCCGGTTCATTATTGAGAGAAACCACATAAATACCCTTTGTCAGTTTTATCTTTGATTCTCCTGTAGTGATTATAGAATGAACCTTCTGCAGTACGCCTTCGGTTGAATATATCCTGACTACGCTTCCCGTTTTTGATGCCCGGACGAAAAGTTCGTCTTTTACGGCCCATATACGGTCTTCGCCCAAATCATCCTTCTTAACTTCATTTTCGCGTCCACTATTGAGGTAATTGGCGAAATATTCAAGCTCACCTTTAGAGCCTTGCGGGATAATTACGTCGTGCTGTGGTTCTTCTCCGTTCGAACCTGTCCAGCCTATAAACACATCTCCGTCTTTTTCAGGAACTTCAAGGGTTATCGTACCGGATTCAATGCTGTATGTTTCGGGATTGTTTTTAGCATTGACGCCACCGTTAAGATAGTAGTAAACGGGGTATTTTTCTAATTCGAAGTTTGCTTGCAGTTCCACATTTCCGTAAATCGTAAGTGTGTCGTAGTGCATTATTCCCGTTTGCGCTTCAATGTTTTTGCCTCTTAGAGATACATAATCACCATGACTCCATCCTGCGAAGCAATAACCTTCTTCAGGTACGATTACGATTCCCGATCTCGGCGCAGTCATATAGTCGAGAGCCTGCTCTCCTGCATTATATATATGTCCTCCGAAGCCGGCTGAGAAAGTGGTTATGCTTATTCCTGCTCCCTGATGATAAGTACTGTTTGTAGGTACGGTTATAGAATCGCTGACGGTCACCCATGCTCTGTTGATAAATAACGGCTGTGATGCGCTAACGCCTGCCTGCGGCGTTGCCACCACGGTTACCGAAGTTGAAGCCATTGAACCTACATTTGTAACCGTCCATTGAAGCGTCGTTCTTGTAGGAGATCCTCCGTCAGAGTTTAATGATGCAGTGGGGGTTGACGAAACATAAGCTAAATAAGGTGGCAAAGTATCACGGAAAATTACTGTAGTACCTGAGTTCAGATTAGCATTTACAGCCGAAATAGTATACTCTATATTTTCAGCGTAAAGTACTGAAACAGGATTAGCGTATGAACCGTTCGACTGAACACTGTTCAGCGTAGCGTTCTTCTTCATTAATAAGTATAGTGCCGGGTTAGTGATATATACATCATTATTTAACGTATCACACTCCTGATGATACGGGTATTTCGTACCGTCATCATTGATACGCACCAGAATATTTACAGGATTATACACAGTAATATCCGGAATGGTTACGCTTACATATCCTGTATCTCCCGGAATTATTTGAATATTTGCACTTCCGGTAACCATCTTATTTTGCAGATTGTCTTTATAAAGAGTAACATATGCCGGCGGGCCGAAAGGTACATCACCAATATTTACAAGCCCGACTGTAACGGTTACAGAATTACCTGTAACAGTAATCGTGACTAATGATGAATCAGTTTCAACATCCGGAGTAACCCATATTGGCAATCCTTCAACACTTAAATATGTATGTTGCTGGAGAAAAGAATTATACGGGCGAATATCGTCACCGTTACCGGGTATACCGTCCGGACCGGGAAATACGGTAGCAGGGTTTAGAGGCATCCTTGGTATACTCAAATCTTCGTTTATATTGACGGCATTGTATGCATGCTGATTCCATACCGAACGCGAAGGAGCCCATTGACCAGAAGTTCTGCTTCCAAAATGCATAATAAACGTGTTAGGGAGAGAAGAACCTTGATTATTAGCCGGGCCACCGGAAACTAATATATCGGCATGACCGTCTTTATCCAAATCAACAATAACAGGATATTCAGTATGCGTTCCCGAATAGCAGGGGATTGAATCAATATTATCTCCTTTAAAATCTATGATACGCAAATGAGTCTGATCTCGATAAACTAATTCAACTTTTCCGTCCTGATTGAAATCAAACATAGACATTGTTGTCGCTCCTGAAGCATCTGTTGTAGGTTTACTCCATAATTGCGTAAAGTTATTTGTATTTATATTATATGCATAAGCTACTATCCTGTTTGTGAAAGTATAAGCGATGTCAGGTGTTTTCGTTCCTGTTATATCACCTATAAATGCTCTTGAGATACGGGCACCGGTTTCTGATATAGTATTGCCTATTTGCGTCGGAGTAGCTCCATCCCATACATACATTGAAGCAATATTACTACTGTTTCTTCCTGTCACAACCACATCCAGGTCACCATCCAGATCTATATCCGCAACTGAGGTATATCCGTCAAAGAATGGCGCCGGCATTTGAGCTAATATAGTTGCTGAATTTCCTGATGTACCGCCTCTGTTTGTTATATTGATTTTATAAACAGTATTTCCGGCAACCACTTCCTGAATACCGTCATTATCTATATCCGCAAAAACAGGCATATATGAAAGCGGCCCTCCCGTAGAGTGTCCTCTTCCTCCGGCAGGAAGTGTAACCAACAATGTACCAGCTTCACCATCATATATCCGGTCAACAGCCAGAATCTCCGCATACCCGTCTGCATTAATATCCGCAGCGATCAAGCTTGGGCAATAAGTTCCGGCTATTGCGTTATATGCTGCCGTTGGGCCCCATTTATAAGCACCGGTATGGGAATAACACATTAGTTGATTGGTCGACGTTCCGATAACAATTTCTCCGTATCCGTCATTATCCACATCTGCAATCAATAAATTTGTCGTATTTCCCTGCGGCATATTAGGCGTGGTTATTGTAAATAGTCTTTCTAACTGATCGTTGAAAACATGAATTGTTGATGAAATATCTCCAATTCCGGGAACAACAACCTCTAATCGCCCATCCCTGTCCAAATCGCCGACTAAAGGAGTCGCCAACCAATGAACCGCTACATTGCTCATCTTTTTAAGCTCTATATCCCAAATTGTCGAATCAGGTATGACATAACAATCNGCCTCAATAATATTATCCGGCATTGATTGCACCAGTATGCGAACCATTGCGGTTTTTGTTGTTAAGCCACATGTCAACGAATATATCATAGAGTCTTTCCCAACAAAACCGGGAAAAGGAACATATTGTATTTTATCTCCAACTAAAGTGGCTGTTCCGCCGGCCGGTGTTGTTTGCGGAAATGTTCCGGGAATATTACTTGCGCAAGCAGACGGAATAGTATCGTTTGCCTTAACGTCAATAATTACCTTTCCGTCTCTTAAAACCTGAACATAATCATCAAATAACACAAACGGATCTTTAATATTATATGCACCAAAGCCGCCATACAATCGCGGCGGGTCGGTCACATCCTTGCTGTGTGCATATACAATACCAGAAACGACATACCAGTGAATATAATATGTTCCGACCGGCATACTGCTGAAAGAAACTATCGTGGCAGTATCGATCCCTTCGAGTGAACATACATTAAGATTGTTCCATAAATTGAGAGGTGTTGCAGCCAATGCAGCGTTATAATTTGCTTCGGTTGTGACAAGGTACTTGGCTGTCACATCGTCTTTGTCATAAGGAACAGGTAAACCTGTATGGTTAATATTCAGATTAAGAGTTACGGTATTTGTTGTCGGATAATCTACATCGAATTTATTAGGCGAAGCCGTCACCTTTATGTATATATTTGTTTCTGTGTCATCGTAGACAACTCGTTGCTCGCCTATCCTGCGGATATAACCCGGCAGAGGGTATGAGTTCCAAACACCATCAATCAATAATACATCAGAATAAATCCCTCTTAGTCTTCCCTGCTTTATCGGCATAATTATAAAAAATACATCGCCATTGTTCAATGTTGTGGGTGGTGGTATTACTGTCAGACTATCAGCCGCAAGGAATATCAGTTCTCTGATATCGGACGCGCTTCCTCCCTGCAAAGTAAATGTTACGTTTGTCATTGGTAAAGGATCATTAAACTCAACTTTCATGTGAGGAGCATGATCCTTAGCCTCAGTTGCCGTATACCCTTCTTCAAGAGGGATGGACGGATAGTCTGTAAATGATATGTTTGTTGCCAATAACGGCAGCTCAATATCCTTATTAGCCATTACTTTTGTTACTACCGGCATATATGGACGACCGAGATGTAAAGGATTTGTACTCGAAGCATCGGTGAAGAAAGTAGTGTTTTGTTCTAACTGACCATGAAGTTCCAGTATTCCTGAAGAGTTTGTTTTTCCAACTTTTACTTTTGCAAGATCATAATCAAGATTTAAACTATTAAAAATACCAACTAACCCTGTTGTTTGCGTCAAATCAAGATAAATTGTCGCATCAGCTTCATAATCCTCCGTATGGATTGTCATTGTATGCTTATTGGGGTCATTCAGGTAAGTAAGGTTTTTTGTTCCTGTTAGGCCTAATTCAGGAAATTGTATTGTTCCAACACCACCACTCGCTGATGATCCTGCACCATAAGCAGTAATTTGTGACGGCGGAAGCGCTATTACTGTACTATTATCCGCATAGCAAGTTAAAACTCCTGTACCAACCGGACACCCGCTACCGATACCTGCGGCGTCAAATCCTCCTCGAGCCTCAACGATTCCTCCGTAAATAACAATAATTCCATTATAATATGATCTGAACGAACCTCCAATACCGGCTCCATGTCCTCCCCAAGCAGTAATGGTTCCACTGGATATAATTATGTTTCCACCTGCTGTTACAGCGGGAGAAGTGCAACCACCGGTAATAACGGACGAACCTTGATTGCTATTGTATCCACTCCAAGTACTTATTGCTCCAATACCGGCTCCTCCTTGAGAAACAGCTCCTCCCGGTGGATATGTTGATGACTTTGCTACAAGTGTTCCGCTACTATTATCATTTTCGTCAATTGCTTTAATATGTATTTGTGCCCCCTGGTCAACTTGTATTGCACAATAATCTTGATTGCTTGTGTATAAAAGAGTATTGTCCCCTTCAATAATAAGATTAACTAATGTTACAGGATTTTGGGCTGACTGATTATTCCTTCCCATAATAGCAATACAGGAACCTGTAGTTACCGAATTCGCTCCATTTCCGCACGCAACTGCATAATTTGAAAATCCACTCGAAGTTATACTTACATTACTAAGCGTTATAGTTCCTTTATAACCGGAACCGATAACAATGCGATATGTGGTGGTTGTTCCGGTAACAAAATAGTCATTTACGTCATTTCCTTGGATAATGAGATTTCCGGAGCTAATATTATGCGGGATTACTGCTGCTTGTATTGTTGTAGTAATCAAAATCCCTAAAAAAACAGTCGATAACTTCCGAAAAGACTTATTTATACCTGTAATCATATATTGATATACAATATAGCTTAATTTATATAAGTTATCCATATTCTTCATTATTTATTATTGCGTTTGTAAACGAACGAAATATAGATTGTTTTAGAACTGTCTTCAGTGTTTACAATTGTCTGTTGGATGTATAGATTGTTATTAATAACACTCCATCCTGAATCGAACGAGAGATTAGAGAAGTTAAATATAATCTGACCACCATTTCCATCAACATTAAATTTTCCGGCCAACGATTGTTTGTCTGATGTTGTAAATACAGAATCACGTTTAAACTCAATTTCTTTATAAATCTCAATGTTAATATTATTGATATTAACAGATGACGGGTCATTTCCATAAAAGGGTTTAATAACATCTAACACCCATTTTCCTTGTAATGCTTTGATATTCGCATATTCGGATATGTGCCTGTTTACTTTATCATAATTCTGAGAAAACCCGACTGTTGGTAATAATAACAGTATTAGCAATAAACAAGCTTTTGAAAATACAAACTTTATTATCATAAATTCAGTTATTAAGTATTGTTTTTTTGATGAAAATAAGTAATAAATATACACATAGAAATCATACATATAATTTACTTCGTGATTATAATATTCATTACAAACACAAAAAATATATTTCTGAAAGAAGACTCTTTTTTACTAAATTAAAAAAATCATTATTACCATTCATTTTTTTTATATAATACAAAATAAAATACTTACACAAATTACTACACACATATTTTTTACATTAAATCTTTTACAAAGGAAGATATTAATTATAAAAAAAACAAACATTAAGCACTTTTTTTTTCTTTGTCTTTTAATCATCATAAAGAAAATCACATCATTATGTTGATATACAGCTACATATAAAAAGAAGAGGCATTGTACAATGCCTCTTCTTTTTAAGTAAAATTTAATATTTTTATTCGGTTATCTAATTAAAACAAACTGAATGCAACAGTTAAGCCTGCCATTACAATGGAAACCATACTCATCAGTTTAATAAGAATATTAAGTGACGGACCTGATGTATCTTTGAACGGGTCGCCAACAGTATCACCAACAACCGTTGCCTTATGGTTATCCGAGCCTTTACCTCCAAGATTTCCTTCTTCTATATATTTCTTGGCATTATCCCAAGCACCACCTGCATTAGCCATAAAAATAGCAAGTACAAATCCTGCACCTAATCCGCCGACTAATAGTCCGATAACGCCCGCTACGCCGAAAAGAACACCAACCAATACAGGAACAATAATCGCCAAAAGTGAAGGCAACATCATTTCGCGTTGTGCGCCTTTGGTAGAGATCTCTACGCAACGTGCATAATCTGGTTCTGCTTTGCCTTCCATAATACCTGTTATCTCGCGGAACTGACGACGCACTTCTTCAACCATACTTTGAGCAGCACGACCAACAGCGTTCATCGTCAATCCACAGAACATAAATGCCATCATGGAACCTGTAAAGACACCTACCAGTACAAGCGGATTCATCAATGTCACGTGATATTCTTCCATAAAGTCGAGAATCGAAGCATCTGCAAGATTAACACCGTTGATAGTTGATTGACCGACACGCTCCAAAGCGATTTTTATCTCTTCGATGTACGAAGCCAATAAAGCTAATGCTGTTAATGCGGCTGAACCTATCGCAAATCCTTTACCGGTAGCGGCAGTTGTATTGCCAAGCGCATCCAGGGCGTCAGTACGTTTGCGTACTTCCTTATCCAAACCGCTCATCTCGGCATTACCACCTGCATTATCTGCAATCGGGCCATAAGCATCGGTTGCAAGAGTGATGCCAAGCGTAGAAAGCATACCTACAGCAGCAATACCGATACCATAAAGTCCCATACTAAGATTTGAAGCATCCAACATGTGAGCTACATCAAAATTGATCGCGCTAAGAAACGCCAAAATGATTGCTGCACCAATAGTTATCACCGGAATAGCAGTAGAAAGCATACCCAGGCCGAGACCGGAAATAATAACTGTAGCCGGACCGGTTTGCGCACTCTCTGCAACTTTTTTAGTCGGTTTGTATGATTGAGATGTGTAATATTCTGTCGATTGTCCTATGACAACGCCTGCGAACAGACCAAAAATAACAGACAAGGAAACACCCCACCAGTTTTCAATTTGCAGAGCATATAATATACCAAATGTAACGATTGCAATTAAAATAGAACTTACGTTAACCCCTTTCCCGAGTGCAGAAAGTAAATTTTTCATTGTAGCGCCTTCTTTCGTACGTACTAAGAAGATACCAAAGATGGAAAGAAGCACACCTGCCGCTGCTATTAACATAGGAGCAAAAACTGCCTTCACCTGCATTTCCGGTACTTTAACAAATGCTGCTGCGCCTAATGCCGCTGTTGCAAGGATAGCACCTGCATACGATTCGTAAAGGTCAGCACCCATACCAGCCACGTCGCCTACATTATCGCCTACATTATCGGCAATAGTTGCGGGATTACGAGGATCGTCTTCAGGGATACCTGCTTCCACTTTACCTACAAGGTCAGCTCCGACATCCGCAGCTTTAGTATAAATACCACCTCCTACACGAGCAAATAACGCCTGCGTCGAAGCACCCATACCAAAAGTAAGCATTGTTGTTGTAATGTAAACCATTTTGTTGCCGGTTACATCGACGAAATAATCTAAAATCATGTACCAAACCGAAATGTCCAATAAGGCCAAGCCGACAACGGTTAACCCCATCACGGCACCTGAACGGAAAGCTACTTGCAAGCCTTTATTCAAAGAGTTATTTGCAGCGTAAGCTGTACGCGCCGATGCGTATGTTGCGGTTTTCATCCCGAAGAAACCTGCAAGGCCCGAAAAGAATCCTCCTGTAATAAAAGCAAACGGTACCCATCCATTTTGTAAATTGAGCATCGCCATAACTCCAAAAATGGCCATCAAAACCAAAAATACAATTAATACAATTTTGTACTGCTGTTTTAAATACGCCATTGCCCCTTTGCGAACATGTAAGGCAATCTTTTTCATAGTATCAGTACCTTCATCTTCTTTCATCATTTGCTTGAAAAAGAAAAATGCGAAGCTAAGAGCAATTAAGGAAGCTCCCAAAACCATGTAAATTACATTCTCCATAAATATTAATTAAAGTTATACATTATATAATATAAACATTTTACAAAACGAGTGCAAAAATAAAACAAATTTGCATCTTACACAAACAAAAACAAAAAAATGTCTTCGAAAAAGTTATAAATTCTCATTTATCATTCTTACAGTCACTGCATTTTTATGAGCAACAAGTTGTTCGTTTTCCGCCATTATCTCTATTACAGGTCCGAGTTTCTTCAACCCGTCTTTTGTAATTTCCTGAAACGTAATCTTTTTAATGAAGCTGTCGAGATTCACTCCGCTGTACATTTTTGCATATCCTTTTGTAGGCAAAGTGTGGTTTGTGCCCGATGCATAGTCGCCTGCACTTTCAGGAGTATACGGACCTAAGAAAACACTGCCTGAATTCTTGATTCCGGCGCTTATCTCCGCATTATTTGCGGTTTGAATTATAAGGTGTTCAGGAGCATATTCGTTCGAAAATCCTATCATTTCGTCATCGTTTTTGAGTACAATAATACTGCTGTGCGACAATGATTTTTCAATATATTCATGCCGTGGAAGCTCGGCCAACTGTTTTGATATTTCGACCTTCACCGATTCTGCAATTTTTTCCGATGTAGTAAGGAGTATCGACTGACTGTCTGCACCATGTTCTGCCTGTGAAAGAAAATCGGCTGCTATAAAAACAGGATTAGCCTGTTCATCAGCGATTATCTCAACTTCCGAAGGTCCTGCGGGCATATCTATAGCTACATCCTTCAAGCTAACAAGTTGTTTGGCTGCTACAACATACTGATTTCCCGGTCCGAATATCTTGTACACCTTCGGTACGCTCTCCGTCCCGTAAGTCATTGCGGCAACAGCCTGTATACCGCCGATTTTGAAAACTTTACTTACTCCTGCCAACTTTGCGGCAAACAATATTGCGGGATGAATTTTTCCTTCAGTATTAGGCGGCGAGCAAAGAACTATCTCTTCACAACCGGCTATTCGAGCAGGTACGGCAAGCATCAGAACCGTAGAAAACAGTGGCGCTGTACCTCCCGGTATATACAATCCCACTTTTTCTATAGCGACAGCTTTTTGCCAACACACCACCCCAGGTATAGTTTCTACATGTTTACTTTCAAAACATTGAGAAGCATGAAACTTTTCTATATTTCTCAAAGCAATAGATATGGCACTTTTCAGTTCGCCGGAAAGCAAAGATTCCGCCTCCAAAATTTCTTCGTCCGAAACAAGTAAATTGTCAACACGCACTTTGTCAAAACGCTCACAATAGAGGCGAACAGCCTCATCGCCTTTCACCTTAACATCATTCAAGACCGTCCGTACTGTATCAAACAGCGACGACACATCAAGCTCCGGACGCTGTTGCAGCGTCTCCCACTCCGCCCTGTCGGGATATTTATAAGTTTTTATTTCCATAAAAAAATCAATTGTTTATATTATCATTTTCTCTATCGGGATAACAATGATTCCTTCCGCTCCGATAGATTTAAGTTTGCCGATTATATCCCAGAAATGTTTTTCTGTTATAACCGACTGTACCGATACCCATCCTTCGTCTGCAAGTGGTGTTACCGTAGGGCTTTTCATTCCGGGCAGCAGTTTCGATATCTCGATTAGCTTATTTTTTGGTGCGTTAAGCATCACATATTTTTTGCCTGATGCTTGTTGAATAGCGTCAAAACGGAATAATATTTCGTCTAATATATTACGTTTTTCGGCAGATAAGTCTTTGTTGGCAATAAGCAACGCTTCGCTTTTCATCACAACTTCGACTTCTCTCAGTTGATTGCTTATAAGCGTGCTTCCGGAACTTACTATATCGAAGATTGCATCGGCAAGACCTATTCCGGGAGCAATCTCCACAGAGCCGGATATTTCATGCAAAGATGCTTTCACACCATGTTTTTTAAAAAAATCTTTCAATATAATAGGATACGATGTTGCTACAGTCTTACCCTGAAACCACTGTACGCCCTTGTAATCATCGTCTTTAGGAATAGCCAACGATAATCGGCACTTACTGAACCCGAGGCGTTTAATAAGGGTCGCCTCCTCACCTTTTTCCACATATTCATTCTCTCCTACTATACCGGCATCTGCCACTCCGTTAGCAACAGATTGAGGAATATCGTCATCGCGAAGAAACAGTATTTCTACCGGAAAATCTATTGCCGATAGCAGCAAGGTACGTTTTGCTTTACTTAGTTTAATTCCCGCCTCATTAAGCAAAGCCATCGTATCTTCATTAAGACGGCCTTTCGATTGCACTGCAATTCGTAACATTTTCTCTATTTTTTTAGACTATTCTTTTATAACGAAAAAAGCTTACCGTAAATCATACGGCAAGCTCATTATAACGTATACAACATTGCACCTGACAGCCCACCGAACTTATTGTCCTTTGTTATGGTGATGATGGTGATGC
>JGI994J12354_10001124_pt1 | contig 27093 bp, 19 predicted proteins | sample IntmicLarv3ML3BL_FD_12354 | JGI IMG/M metagenome (IMG submission 12354)
CGGTAAAGGTGCCCTTCAGGGTCACGTCTAGGGAATTGCCTTCCTGACCCATGATAATGTTTCCGTCACCGTGGGCGTCCATTTCCAGGTCGTCGGGCTTCTGGGCCACGGCGTCCGAGAGGATGCTGTCTTCACCGGCAGCGGTTTTTTCATCGCCCGAATCAGGGTCGCGAACCGTAATGCTGTAGTCGAATTCCGGGTTCTTGCCGGAATTGCTGTCTTCACTGGGCATGAACACGAGCTTGCCGTCGCCGTTCAGGGCGTCAAGCACATCGGCCTTGGAAAGATCGTCGTACTTCTGCCCGTGCTGCTCAAGGGCTTCACGCGGGGGCACGCCGTCTTCCACAGCCTGCAAATAGGCGTTGTAAGCCTCTTCGCTGGCGAACACATAGAAGTCGCCAAGGTCTTCGCTGCCCTCCTTGAGGCTGATGTCAAAATCGACAAGCACATCATTGTCGTCCCCGGTGGAAACCTTTATTTCCACAGGGCCGCGCTCGTTCTCATTGCCCACGTTCGCGTCGGGTTTGGCGTTTTCATAAATGGGGTCGCTCACTATGAGGCCGGGTTTGGACGCGCCGCTGTAGTTTATGTCAACTTCACCACCCGTATAGGAGTCGTTGTTGGAAAGGGTCTGCTCATTGTCGCCCTGCACAATCTCCTTGTCTTCGTGCCCAAGAATGCCCACCTTGATGGTGTCGGAATCGCCCGGATTTTCCGGGGTTTTCACGTCAATTTCAATATCCTTGATATTGCTTGAATTGAGCGGGGGGTTGTGGTTTTTCAGGGCCGTGTCAAGGTCGAACTTGTGGTAGATGTCGTCGCCCCTGGCTTGCAGTTCGGACACATCGATAAGCACCGTATACTCATTGCCGTTTTCATCCACGCACACAACGCGCACCACTTCTATGTCGTAGCCGTCCAGGTCCTGCACATAGAGATAATGGTGTTCCGAGCCATCGCCATCGGGCAGGTGAACATCCTTCAGGGGAATGGTTATGGTCTCGCCGGGCACGGCCTTGTCGTAATGGCCGCCGCCTTCGGATTCCGGCCTTTCCTTGCCTTCAAGGCTGATGCCTTCGCCGCTGCCCTCTTCGCCGGTGAAATGCGGCTTTTGGGCCACAGCATCGACCTCTGCCGTGGTGTCGTTGCCCGCTATTGCGCCGCCCGGCATCTTGTGCGCCCCGTCGCTGGAGATATGGCCGTCGTTTTGCAGCTTTTCTTCAAGCTCGTCGCCCTTGTCGCCAAAGGGCTTGTAGGTGCCGGTTTCGGTTTCCTTGATCACGCCGGAAAAGTCGAGTTCCACATCTTCGTGGCTGTTGTTTTCGCCCGGCACAAAGTGCATATCAAGGTCCAGGCTTCCGTCACCCTTGAAGGGAATGCCGCCATCTTCGGAAATAACGGTGTAGGTGACATTGCCATCGGCATCCACAGACCGATACACGGTCATCTCCTTGCCATCCACGGTAATGGTCAGTCCGTCCGGCCCGATGGTGTCAGGAATGAACGTGTCGCCAATCATCAGGTTGCCCGCCCCTTCCTTGAAGGAAACGGTAAAGCCCGACAGCACTTCCGAATCGATCTGCGAAGCCTTGCCCGAAAGGGAAAAGGCTATTTTGGCGCTGCAATCTTTCAGGTATTTCAGGTCGTCGGCATAGTTTTCGCCCTGGTTTCCGCCGGGCAGGAACTGGCCCGTATCCGGCCTGTCCTTGCCCACATGAGCGTGGCTGGCCGCATTTTCATAGGCACTGCCCACATTGACGGTAAGCTGGCCGTCAACCACGGAAACAGGAATCTTGATGGTGCCGGAATCGTTGGCCTGGTTGTTGCCCTTGTCGTATTCCCTGTCGCCGTCGGCGGTTTCCACAGATGACTGGCCGCCAATGTTGATCGTCTGGTTGCCGGAACCGGCCCCATTTTCGATCTTCACCTCAAGCTCAACCTCGGCCTTGGGCGCGGTGCCGGGAATATCAAGCTCAAACCTGCCGGAACCGGCCGGGCTTTCGGTCATTGCCGTCCAGGGGCCGTTTTCCGATTCGGAATAGCTCAGGGTGCCGTTTTCCTGGGAAAGGTACACGGTGGTCTCTGTTCCATCAGCGTTATGGATTGTGATGGTGCCGCCGGTTATGCTTGTCTGCTTGCTGCACGGCCCAATGACTATTTTGTGATCTTCCTTGCCCGAAGTATCGGGGAAGGCGATTTCGCCACCCTTGATGGTGATGGTGTCGCCGGGCTTGGCCGCGCTTTGCTGCTCGCCCTCTTCACCGCCCGCCAGTTGGGGGAAGGTGAGGTCCGTGTCGGTCACATCCACCACGGGCTTGTCTGCCACGGCATCGACAACAATAAGGGTGTCGCCGCTGAATTCCGCAGTGCCGCCTTTGCCGTTGTCCACCGTGACCTTGTAGCCCAGGGAAACATCGTCATGGCTGTTGCTGCCCGAGTCGGGCGAATACACAAGGCCAAATTCGCCAAAGTCGGAAACGCCCTCGCCCGAGAGCAGGGTAAAGGTGCAGGAGCCGTCGCCATTGAGCGTCACCGTGTAGAGAGAACCGTTCTGGGCTGTCAGCACCATGCCGTCCTCAAGGGGCTGTACCGTGCCGGAACCATCGGAAAGGCCGAGGCAGCCGGGGGCGTCCTTGGGCAGTGTGAGTTCTATTTCGGTAAAGACCTCGCCGGGGCCGGGGTTGTTCAGGGAAATATCAATGGGCGCGCCCGTGTTGATGCCCCCTTCCAGTCCGGTGCTGTCGTCGCTGACGCCCGCTTCAGCGCCGGGCGTGTAGCTGTTGGAAGTGCCGTTGCCCGCGCCAAGGTGCTTGGCGTCGTTGTTGCTTTCCGAAGCCCAGCCCACGTTGAAGGAAAGGGAACCGTCAATGCCGTCTACCACAACGCCGTGCCCTTCGCCTTTCTCAATGTCGTAGGCCACGTTGTTCGAGTCGTCCAGTTCCTTGCCGGAAAGGTTGGTTTCCTCGGCCTTGGCGCCGCTGTCCAGTTCAAGGTCGGAATCCTTGTTCATGGAGGTGCCTTCACCATTCAACTCAAGCTCAAGCTCAAACTGGCCGTCCTTGTCGATAAGGTCGTTATCCACCTCGATTTCAAAAAATTCCTTTGAATAGGCCGCGTCCATGCCAGGGGGCAGTTCCGGGCCTTCAAAAATAACATTGCCGTCCGCGTCAAACCACAGGGTTATCACACGGATGTCTTCAGGCCCGATGCCTTCGGGCAGCTTGTCTTCGTTTATGCTCCAGTTTCCATCCTGCGGCTTTTCCACAAGGGCGTAATGCCGCTCGGAACCGTCTTCAAAATCGCTGAAGCGAATGGTGGTGGTAAACTTCACGGTAACATCCACAAGGGTGTTTTCATCCTTGCCGAGTTCATCCTTTATCCAGCCGTTCTCTTCCCTGTGCTCGCTGTCCTGCTCCCCAACGACCCAGGTGCTTGAGGAATCGGAAAGCCCGGTCTCTTCCACCTCGGGCTTGTCGGCCACAGCATCGACAATAATGGTGCCGGGCACGCGAATGGAGGTGCTGCCGCCTGTTGAGGTGGTAAAATCAACCACGATGGTAAAGTTGATGTCGGCGTCGCTGTTGTTGTCATCCGGCTGAAAATAGAGGTTGTCGAGCTGGCTCTGGGTAAGATGGTAGTTGCCATCCGGGCCGGGCAGTATTTCCTTGCCGCCGTTGTTCGGGTCGCCGTCATACAGCTTGCCGCCGTGCAGGTTTTCAAGGTGAATGCCCGTAACCGTGTTGCCGGGGTTGGGGGAAATGGATATTTCCAGTTTCCCCGCAGCCTTTGTGTCATCGCCCAAATGCTGGTTCGGCCTGCCGTCTTCATACACCTGCCCGGCAACCAGGACGCCGTCAGGCCCTTCCAGCCCGAAAATAACCGCGCCCCCTGGCACATAGGCAAAGGTGATCATTTCCTCGGCCGGCTCCACGGCGCGGTTCCAGTGGAAGGTGCCCTGGTCGCCCAGGCGGTTCACCCCGGTGAGCAGGGCGCCAGGGTCGTCATTATAGGCCGTGCCGCTGCTGTCGGTATTGGTGGAAGACCCGGCAGCGGTGGTCAAATCCATATCGGGATTCTGGGCGGCAAGAAAATCTTCTGCCGAAATTTCCACCCCGTCAGGCAGGGAGAAGGAAGGCAGGGCCGCATCGCCCACAGTGAAAAAATCGTCTATTCTGACAGAGCCTTCGCCAAGTTCCATTACCAGGTCGTTACCGTCGCGGGAAATTTCCGCTTCCGCCGGGTTGAACGACAGTTCAACAACTCCGCCAGGAGAGGATTGCACTGTTATGTTCTGGCCCGGTTCGGGCGTTGAAACAACAACGGTTTGACCGGGCTTGTTCGTACTGTTCTCTGTATTCTGTGCCATGGTGTCCCCCTTTGGCAATGTAGTTTCAGAACAGATCGTGACCATTCTGTCCCCCCCGGACAGTTCCGCGGCCAAGCTGCAAAGCCCTTATGCATGGACTGGGCAGGCTGCGAACCGGGTCACGATGTTCTTGACCCTCTTCCACACGCGAATGACAAGGCCGTCAACACAAAAAAAAAATACTTTTTACACATTTATTTTTTTTATCAATTAATTCAACTTATTAATTCGCTAATAGTAAGAATATTTTTTAAGCCTGGCATCTAACCTAGCCTAAACAGGCGTTTTTAAACACCCGTTTTCCAACTTGAGCCGAAGCTGAGAGGCTCTTTTGCAGAGTGGGTGTGCGAAAACACACGCTTACACTCAATCGGGGCTGGCAGTTCTTGACTCATTAATTTGCTGAATTATCGTGAGAAAAAAAATATTTTTCCAAAATACGCTCTTTTTTCATCGAAACAGAGAAAAAAGCCCTTGCCAAGATTTCCATTTGAGGGTAAAAAATTTGGCTGTTCTGCATAATGGCAAACCATGCGTGGCTTCACGCTGGTTTGGGTTCTGCTTCCCCAGGGGGGCAGGGCACGCTACACACAGGAGAATTCCATGAGCAAGCTTAGCAACACAATTGAGCCCAAAGGCGCGCGCAAGTGCAACAAAAAATGCCAGAACTGCGGCAAAATGCCCCAGTCCGGCCACTATGTCAGCCACTCGAATATCAAGACAAACCGCCGTTTTCACCCGAACCTGCAAAACGTGCGGCACCAGTTCCCTGACGGCACCGTGGGCACCATTACCCTGTGCACACGCTGCATTCGTTCCGGTGCGGTAACCAAGCCCGCGCCCCGTCGCTATCAGGCATAGCCCCGCAATTCCTTGCGGCTTTGCCACAGGGAGCGGCGCAACTGTGACAACCGGGCGCCTGCGACATAGGTAACTGTTGTTGCCCGCCCCATTGCACAGGTTTCCTGCTCTTGCTCCATGCCACGGGGCAGGAGGGAAAAGCGTTCCTCTATCCGTACATCACGCCCGGCCTTGCAGACCGGGCGTTTTTTTCTGAAAACCCTTCTCCCGGTAGTGGGCTCTTTTGAGTCGGCAGGTGTTGGAGAAATTTTGCCGTCAAGTAAGGAAGGCGAATTTTTTGCTGCGGGAGTATACTCTTACGGTATTCGACCAAAGCAAAAAATGAAGACTAACGCTGCATCACGGCAAAATAGCCCAACACCCTTCTTCCCCCCGGCTTGGCAACCGCGCCCTTTTCTTCTATACTCCTGCTTCCCTGATCATTCGCTTCGGCTTAACGCGCCTCACCCCCTGTGCGGCAAAGGCCACGCCCCATGTTGCAGTTGATTGTCTTTTTTCTGTACCCGGCCCTTGAAATTTACGCCCTCATTGCCCTTGGACGTCATACTGGCGGGCTTTTCCTTGTTTTCTGGACCTTTGCCTCTGCCGGGCTTGGTGTTTGGGTTATCAAAAAGCAGGGCCGCTACTGCATGAACGAGATTGCCCGCGACCTTGAAAAGGGCCTGCTGCCGCAAAATGTCATGGTTGACAGCATCCTTGTGTTTTTTGCCGGAATTCTGCTCATCCTGCCGGGGGTCATTTCCGATGCCGTCGGTCTTCTGCTGCTCATTCCCTTCGCCAGGGGCCTGGGCCTCGGCCTTGCGGCCAACACCATCACCCGCCAGTACACCGCATCCAGGCAGGGGGGCGGGGCGTTCAAGGTGTTCACCTTCTATTCGGGCAATTTTTCCGAAACGCAGTATTTCGGCGACGCCACCCGCCAGCCGGGCCAGCCGCGTCCGGCGGACAGTGACGGGGAAATCATTGACGCGGACTTTACCGAGTCCTCTGAACATACACCCATTGAGGCTTCGGGGACAATAAACGCTACCGAAGGGCCAGAGAGCGACCCCGCGCACAATGGAAAATAGCCCGCCCTGTCCTGTCGGCCCCGCGCACAACCCTTGTCTCGCGCCATGAATTTCGTGTACCGCCCGTCCCGCCCCACCCGTTTGCAGGTGCGCCCGCTGCGCCCCCATTCCAGGGCCTGCCCTGCGCCAGCGTCCGGGTCACCCCGGGCAGCCCGTTGCCCGGTCACCGGCCCGCCCCGCCGGAAGGGGGCGGCAGGCAAGGCAACGCCAGCCCCTGACACGCAGCCCGACTCCGGCATACCCGCGCCAGCAGAGGCGCTTCAGGGTACGGCGGAGCTTGCGGACCATACAGGCGACCGGGCAGGCGGCCGGGGAGAAAAACGCCTGCTGCCCATGCTTCTGCCTGGCCGGAACCGCTTCTGGACAGATTTGACCCCGCAGATAATGATGGCCTCTTCCCAGCCCACCACCACGCAGCCGACGAAAAACCGCCTGCGCCTTTGGCTGCTGGTGCTGGAAGCCCGTGGCTACCCCTACCGGGTTGAGGGCGACGGCCAGAACCGGTGCGGCGTTCTCGTGCCCCCGGCCTGGCGGGAAAGCGCCCTGAACGATATTGTTGCCGTGGAAATGGAAGAACGGCGGCCCGGTGCGGGCATGCCCCAAAGCATGGAATTTGGCGGGGCGTTTTGCCTCGCCCTTGCCCTTTTTCTGTGGCACGGCCTGCGCTTTCACTGGTTCAGCCATTTTTCCCTGCCAAGCCCCCCCTTTCCCTCCTCACCGGATGAATGGCCCGCGCTTTTCGGCCTTGATGCCTACCGCACCACCGTATGGGCGGATTACGGGCAAATCTGGCGCACGGTGACCGCCCTCTTTGTGCATTCCGATGCCCGTCACCTGCTTGGCAACATGCTGTTCTGCTTTCTCTTTTTCTCCCAGCTTTTCCACCGCATCGGCCACGGGGCCGCCCTTGTGCTGGTGCTTGGGGCCTCTGCCGCCGCCAATTACGGCAATGCCCTGCTCCGTCCCTCGGCCAGTATCAGCATCGGGTTTTCCACAGCGGTCTTTGCCTCGGTGGGCTGTCTCATGGCTCTGGCCGGATATGACATGCTCAGGCACAGCTTCGCGGGCCGGGGGGCGCACAGCGCCATAACCATGGAACGCCTGCGAAAAACCGCTGTGCCCCTGGCTGCGGGGCTGGCCATTCTTGCCTTTATCGGCGGCGCCGGAGACCCGAAAACCGACTTTCTGGCCCACTCCCTCGGCCTTCTGTGCGGGGCGGTGCTCACCGCTGTTCTGTGCTTGCCGGGGCGGGCACTGACCCATTGCCCAAAGGGCATTCTCCCTGTATTACAGTGGTGCGCCACCCTCGCGGTCTGCGCCGTGGTGGCGCTCTGTTGGCGTCATGCCCTGCAATCAGCCCTTTGATTTGAGGATCTTCCGCCCCATGCCCATACCCCCTTCCTCCTTCCCCACCCACTGGCTTGGCGTGCGCTTCGGCCACCTGGGCGATGTGCTTTTGACCACAGGGGTGTTCGAGCATATGGGGGTGCATGCGGGCCTCACTTTTGACGTGCTGACCAAGGAGGCCTGGGCTCCTGTTTTTGAAGGGCACCCCCATGTCAGGAAAACCCTTGTTCTGCCCGATGAATGCACGAGCATGGCACAGCTTCTCGCCTATATGAAGGCGCTTGCCCAAAGCTATGCGCGGCAGAACGCAACAACCGGCCTGCTTGACCTGCACGGCAACCTGCGCTCCCTGGCACTGAAAACCTTCTGGAAAAACGGCCTCATATGCAGCTACCCGAAGTACAGCCTTGAACGCAGGCTTTTCATGCTTTCGGGCAAACGCATGGGCGCGGAAACCCTGCGCGCCACCTCTGTGGCCCAACGCTATGCCCTGGCCTTTCAGGCAGCCGGAATGCTTGCCGCTGCCCCGGAGAACAGCCTTTTGCGGCCCAAAATATGGCTTTCGGCAGAGGAAAGGGAGAATGCGGCTTCCGCCCTTGGCATGGCGGGCCTGCCTCCCGGCGCGACGGGTACGCGCCCCGTGGCCCTGCACCCCTATGCGGCCCACCCGGAAAAAACCTGGCCCAGGGAACAGTGGCTGCACCTTGCCGCCCTGCTTGAGCAGGCGGGCATACCATGGATAGCCGTAGGAAGGGGGGAGAATTTTTTCCCGCACAAGGGCGCGTCCTTTATCAACCACTGCACCCTGCGCCAGAGTGCGGCCCTGCTTTCATGCTGCCGCGCCCTTGTTACCGGAGATTCCGGCCCCATGCACCTGGCCTCGGCCGTGGGCACGCCCGTGGTGGCCCTGTTTGGCCCCACCACACGGGAATGGGGCTTCTTCCCCACCGGGGAAAGGGACAGGGTGCTGGAACTCCCCCTGCCCTGCCGCCCCTGTTCCCTGCACGGCAACAGTTCCTGCCCGCTCAAGGGAAAATGCCTGAAAGACCTTGCCCCGGAGGCGGTCATGGAAAGTCTGCGCTATTCAGGGCAGGAATAGCCCGCCTTTCGCCCTTGTGGGCAATGCGGGACAGGGCCTTTCAGTCGTTCCGCGTTCTGGCAGCCCCAACCCCCGCCATCTGCCGGACGAGCTTTTCCTGAACAGCGAGGCAGGTCTCCAACTCATAGTGTTTTTCAATGGTTGCCCGCGCCTTTTGACGCAGGGGGGCAAACTCTTCCGGATGGTGCAGGGCGCGGGTCACTGCGCGCACAAGGGCTTCCTGATCAAAAAAATCCACCAGCAGCCCGTTTTCTCCGTGGGTAATAACCTCTTCCACCGGCGGGGTTCGTGAACCAATGACCAGACTCTGGCAGGCCATGGCTTCCAATACCGACCATGAAAGGACAAAGGGGTAGGTAAAATAGATGTGGGCCGACGAGATGCGGAAAATTTCGCGCAGGGCCCGGTAGGGCACCCTGCCGAGAAAGTGGATGCGGGAAAGGTCGAGCCTGTCGCGCACCTCGGCCAGATACCGTTCCTTGAAGGTCTGGCCTTCGGGCAGGGCCGCGTTGTAGCTTGTCTCGTCGCCGCCCACAATGAGAATGCGGGCATCGGGCGTCTGCCGCAGAATGGCGGGCAGGGCGCGCATGAACACATGGTAGCCACGGTAGGGTTCGAGGTTTCTGTTGACAAAGGTGACCACCCTGTCAGCAGGGCCAAGGGAAAGCACCGGGCCATCCGGGGTTTCTCCCTCGTCCAGAACCCTGCTTTCGCCCGGCCTGTCTGTCTGCCGCAAGAAGAGGCAGGCATTGGCCGCCGGGGTCATGTAGTCGCAGTTCACCCCGTCATGCACCACCCGGGTTTTTTGAAGGACAAAGTCGGGGAAGCGCGAGGCCTGCCAGCGCGTGGGGCTTATGCAGACATCGGCGGTGAGAAGGGACAGAATCTGCGGGGAATTTCGCACACGAACACCGAAATTCCAGTCTGCGCTGGAGGGAAATTCCGGGTCGAAACCAATGTCGGCCTGCCCGGCCCGGAAATAGAATTCGGCAAACATGATGATGCGCGCCCCCGGAAACACGTCGCGCACAAAGAGGGCCTCTCCCCAGCCGGGGTGGGCGCAGACTATATCAGGCGCATAGCCTTTGGCGCGCAGGCCAAGCAGCAGGCGGGCCACGGCCTGACCCCGGCGTACGGCCGCCTCCGGCCCGCGCAGGTAATGGTGCGTTTGCGCCGATGCCTGCGCCGGGGTGTCGTAACACAGGGTATGCACACCCGACACAAGGCCGCGCTGCTCCACCCTTTTTTTTTCGCCAATGCCCGTTACCCGCAGATCGGAACAGGCCGCCAGCCTTTTGGCAATGTGGCTGTACTGGCCGGGAAAATTCTGATGGATGAACAGTACCTCCATACCCCCCCTTGTTTTGCTCCTGGGTTATTGCGCCCTGATGCTGCGTCAGGCGTCAAATCAAACAGTCTCTAATTCTGTCTGTAAAAATTCCCGAACCATTTGACATGCTTCGGGCGCACCGCCCAGCCCTTCAACAAAGGGGTCAAAACCCCGTGTGCGCTTCACCAGGGCGCGGGCACAGGGAAAATGCAGGTCTATCACCCACGAGCAGATCACTATGCGAAAGTCGTTGAAAAAACGCATGTCCTTGTACGAGGGAATGCGCCTCTCGCCCAGGGCGGCCAGAATTCCGGGGGTAACCTGCTCCGGCGCATCCACAAGGTGCATGACCACGGCGGAATCGGGCGTCCCTCCCGGCCCCAGGTGCTCGCCCATGACCCGCAGAATGTCCACCTTGTCCGCATCGCGCACGGCCTGCACAACATCGCGCTTCGCCCCGCGCACGGAAGGGGGAATGCGAAAGGCGTTGTGCGCCCCCACCCCGCAATGAACACAGGCCCGTATGGGGCGCGGCACCTCTGCCAGAAAGCCCTTTTTCAACAGCACCGAAAGCCCCAGGGTGCCGTGGTTCACCGAAAGGGCGTCGGCAAAGGTGTGGTACTGTCTGAACTGCTCGAAGCGGCCCACATCATGGAACAGGGCCGCCAGAAGCACGGCCCGGCGAACAGGGGGCGCGGCAAGGGCCTCTTCGCTCATGGCGATATGGGCCGCCACGCCCAGCACATGAAGGGTATGTTCCTGCTTCAGCCTGTGGTGCGCGGAATCGGCGGGGTACTGCTCCACATAGCTGTTGCTGTATTCCAGAAAGGCCGCAAGATGGGGGGAAAGCCAGGCCCGGTCTTCGGGGCACAATATTTCACATGCCTCCGTCGCAAGGGCGGCACAATCGTTTTGTAGCATGGTGTCTCCTTGTGTCTGCCCTGCAACCCCTACCCATTGTCCAGGGTCAGCAGGTCACCGGTTATCGAACTCTCATACCCCGGAATGGCGGCTATTTCCCGGCGCAGACGCGAGGAGGCCAGCACGTCGAAAAGGGCTGCGGCAACGCTGTTTTCGCTGACAAGCTCCTGCGGAAAAACCAGATCGCAACGGGCCGAGGCAAGGGGAATGAAATCCAGCCCAAAGGCCGCGGCCGTAACCCGCAGGCCAAGGGCCGCATCCGCGAGGCCGTGCAGAATGTGCTGCGCACCCTCTACATGCGAATAGACGCAGGAATCATACCCCGGCAGGTCGGCAACCTCAAGCCCGGCTTCGGCAATTTTCGATTCGAGCAGGCTGCGCAGGGCCGCGCCCGGTTCGCGGTTCACAAGGCGGACACGGGGCCGGGCAAGGTCGGCCACCGAGCGAATGTGCAGGGGGTTGCCGCACATGACCATCAGCCCCTCTTCCATCACGGAAAAGCCCACCAGCCTGTATTCCGCGCCAGCAAGCCTTGTCTGCACGGCTACCGCGTTGCTGCTTTTGCCCGCATGGTCATGGAAATGAATGGCCGCCATCTGGGTGCTGTTGCGGGCGAGGGCCGAAAGGGCCTGCCCGCTGGAGGCGAAAAGACTGCGCGCCCTGACCGGGCGTAAAACGCGGGCAAGCTGACTGCACAGAATATCCAGAGCAGGGTCGCACCCCATGATGAGAATGCCGCTTTCCCCCTCGGGGCGTGGCCCGAGAAGGGAGGGGCGCATTTTGCGGCCAAGGGCCAGAGCGCTTGCCGGAATGGTCGAGGCAGGTTCGGACAGGGAAGAAGAAGGCACTGGCAGAAAAAGGTCTTCCACCGTGCAGTCAAGGGCCTTTGCCAGATCCAGGGCCAGGGCGGTATTGGGAAGATAGCGGCCAGATTCGATATCATAAAGGGCCTGCCGCAAAACACCCGCCTTTGCGGCAAGTTCCTTTTGCGACACTCCGCTCCGCTGGCGCATGGCCTTCAGCACGCAAATGACGGTCTGCTTGATCTCTGCCATGGAATACCCAGTTTTTGCAGGTAGGCCAATGAAAAAGCACTATTGTTCTTGACGAAAAAAGTAACACAAGCTAAACATGGTGTAAATGACGTTTGTACACGTCATTTACACTAACCCTCTTTCCAGGAGCGCCCGATGAAAAGAACCACCGGAAAACGCCTTTTTGCATTTTGCATGGTCACCTGTCTCGTTCTGGGCGGGTATTTCGCTCAGCCTGCTTCTGCCGCCGGGCAGGAAGTTGTTGTGTTCGCTGCCGCTTCCACCACAAGCGCTGTTACCGACATTGCCGCCCTTTATGCCTCGAAGGGACTTGGCGAGGTAAAGACGTCCTTTGCCTCTTCCTCCACGCTGGCAAAGCAGATTGAACAGGGCGCTCCTGCGGGGGTTTTCCTTTCTGCCAATCAGGAATGGATGGACTATATCGAAAAGAAAGATCTTGTTGTTCCCGGTTCGCGCGCCAACCTGCTGCGTAACCGCATTGTCCTCATTGTTCCCAACGACAGCAAGGCTGCCGATGTGAAGCTTGCGGAAAAACCCGACCTCCTTGCCCTGCTTGGCAAAGACGGCAAACTCTCTGTTGGCGACCCCGCCCATGTGCCCGTAGGCATGTATGGCAAACAGGCCCTTGAAAGCCTGGGCCTGTGGAAAGCCATTGAAGCCCGCATTGCCCCTGCAAAGGACGTGCGCGCCGGCCTTGCCCTTGTCGAGCGGGGTGAAGCCCCCCTTGGCCTTGTGTATGAAAGCGATGCGGCTCTTTCTGAAAAGGTTCGCATTATCGGCATCTTCCCTGCTGGCAGCCACCCCGACGTGATCTACCCGGTGGGCGTTGTTAAAGGCGAGCAGGCCGAAGCTGCGGCCAAATTTGCCGCCTTCCTGCAAACGCCTGAATCTTTGGCAATTTTCGCCAAATACGGCTTTGCCGGGATGTAAACAGCGTTTGCCTTCCAAGGAGCGGGTTGCCCGGCCAAAAGGGCAGCCCGCCCTCGTCCTCCTGAAGCATTTCCAAAGTGCAGTGCTTAATTGACGGCAAACCGGGTTTGCCCGTCTCCATTCACTGGCAGGGGTGCGCAGACAAACCCGTGCCGGACAGATACAGCTTTTCCTAGGCTGTTCTGTCAGGATGTTGCGGGCAGGCCCACCCCTGCCCCTGTGCGCTTTCACAAGGCGTTTGTCCTTGAATAACGCCTCACCCAGAAGACAAAGCGGAACTCTTCATACAGCATGGCTACCTATTTCGACATACTCCAGCTCTCTCCGGCCGAGTTGGACGCCATGGTTTTGAGCCTGCGGGTTTCGGCATGGGCGGCTTTCTTGAGCCTGCCCGTGGGCATTTTCATGGCCTGGGTGCTGGCCCGCCTGCAATTTCCCGGCAAATGGCTGCTGGACGGGTTCATTCACCTGCCCCTTGTGCTGCCGCCCGTGGTTATCGGGTATCTGCTGCTGCTGCTTTTCGGGCGAAACGGCCCTGCCGGAAATTTCCTGTACAGGCATTTTGACATCAGCTTTGCCTTCACCTGGAAGGGGGCCGTGCTTGCGGCCGCCGTCATGGCCTTTCCCTTGATGGTTCGGGCCATTCGCCTTTCCATGGAAGGTATTGACAGGGGAATTGAAGATGCGGCCCGCACCCTGGGGGCCGGCCCCTTTCGCATCTTTTTCACCATCACCCTGCCCCTGTCCCTGCCCGGCATCATTACCGGCTCTGTACTGGCCTTTGCCCGCAGCCTTGGGGAATTCGGCGCAACCATAATGATTGCCGCGAACATTCCCGGGCAAACCCAGACCCTGCCACTGGCTCTCTACACCTTCACCCAGATACCCAACGGCGAAGACAGCGCCCTGCGGCTCTGCATTATCGCCATTGTCATTTCCCTGGCCGCGCTTCTGTGCTCCGAACTGCTGGCACGGCGACATGCCAGAACCATGAGCGGATAGGTATGAAAATAGCACTGAACCGCACCCTGGGCGATTTCACCGTCGATATTTCCTTCACAGCCTCGTCTACGGGAATAACCGCCCTTTTCGGGCCGTCAGGCTCGGGAAAAACCTCTGTCATCAACATGGTGGCCGGGCTGCTCAAACCCGACAGGGGCCATATTTCCATACAGAACCGCATTCTGTTCGATTCGGAAAAAAACATCGACCTTCGGCCCGAAAAACGCCGTATAGGCTATGTTTTTCAGGAAGGAAGGCTCTTTCCGCACCTTTCGGTGATGAAAAATCTCATCTATGGCCGGAACCTGCTGCCCGAAAGCGAGCGCAAGATACCTCTGGATGAAGTGACGGAAATTCTCGGCATTGCTCACCTTCTGGACCGCAGGCCAAGGCTCCTTTCAGGCGGGGAAAAACAGCGGGTGGCCATAGGCCGCGCCCTGCTCACCTCCCCCCTGCTGCTGCTCATGGACGAACCCCTGGCCTCGCTTGATTCTGCCCGGAAAGACGAGCTTTTGCCCTATGTGGCGACAATCAACCGCCGCTATTCCATTCCCGTACTCTATGTCAGTCACTCCATTGAAGAAATTCGCAGATTGACCGACACGGTCATCACTGTGCGACAGGGGCGTCTGGATCAGGCGTAGCAGCCCTGGACACCAGTTTCTGGGCCAGACGCACGGCCTCGACAGCGTCCTTTGCATAATGCGCCCCAATGGAACGGGCAAAGGCGTCGGTCACCACAGCCCCGCCCACCATGACTGCGGGCACCTTGCTCTCCTGCCGATGCAATAGCTGCACTGTATCTTCCATACGCACCATGGTGGTGGTCATCAGGGCGGAAAGCCCCACCAGCGTGGCCCCGTGCTGCACGGCAGCCTCCACAATACGCTCTGCCGGAACATCCTTGCCAAGGTCCACAACGTCGAACCCGTGGTTGCCAAGCATCAGGGAGACAATGTTCTTGCCAATGTCGTGAATGTCGCCCTCAACAGTGGCGAGAATGACCACTGGCCTGTCTTCCCTGCCGCCATCCCTTTCCAGCAGGGGCTTGACCACCGCAAAGGCCGCCTGCATGGTTTCAGCCGACCGGATAAGCTGGGGCAGGAAATATTCCTTGCGCTCGTACTTTCTGCCCACCTCGGTAATGGCCGGAATCAGCTTTTCGCTGACCAGGGCAAAGGGGTCTTCGCCCTCGGCCAAGGCCCTGTGCACCAGTTCCGCTATACCATCCAGCCTGCCTGAAATCACCGCGCTTTCAATGGGTTTTCCGGCAAAGGGGTCTTGGTCTGGCCCTGTTTTCGCAGGCGCGCCGCCCGCAGGCGCGGCAAGCCCTCCGCCAGAGCCGGAATTCCAGCCCGCGTAGCCGGAAATAAAGGCGTCTGCCGTGGGGTCATGGCCGAGAAGAAGGTTGCAGGCGTCCACGGCCTCGCGTAGTCGCTGGCTTTGGGGGTTGGCAATGCACGAAGAAAGGCCCGCGCCCGCCGCCAGGGTCAGAAAGGCGGTGTTCAACAATTCCCGCGCAGGCAGGCCAAAGGAAATATTGGAAAGCCCGGCAGTGGTGGGCAGTTTCAGCACATCGCGGCAATGGCGTATCACCTGCAGGCACTCGGCCGCAGCCTCCCGGTTTGACGAGGCCGAAAGCACCAGCACATCGACAATGGCAAGCCGCCGGGGTATGCCCATGGCCTCCATCTGCTCCAGCAGGGCATCAATAATGGCTATGCGTTCCGCAGCCCTGACCGGTAGCGTGGCCCCCTTGAGGGGCAACAAAATAAAGGGCGCGCCAAATTCCCTGCACACCGGCCCAAGGGTTTCAAGGCGGCCCGCCTCGCCGCTGATGGAGTTGACCAGGGGCGAAGCCGGGTACACCGCAAGGGCGTTCACAATGGCCTGGGTGTTGGGCGAATCAAGGGAAAGGGGGGCTTTGTGCTGGGCTACAAGACGGGCGGTCAGCTCAGGCAGAAGAACGGTTTCATCCACCATGGGCGCGCCCGTGTTCACATCCAGAATACGCGCCCCGCGCTCCACCTGTTCCTCGGCAAAACGAAGGGCCTCGCCAAACTGCCCGTTCTGGAATTGCGCGGCAAGCACCTTCTTGCCCGTGGGGTTGATGCGCTCGCCAATAATGGACAGGGGGTGGCCCTCGCCAAGACGCACCAGAGACGACCGCGAGGTAAGGGCAATGCCCGTGAACTGCGGGCGCGGGCCAACCCTGGGCAGTTCGTCAATGCGTTTTCGGAGGGCCGCCATATGCTCAGATCGGAAGAGCTGCCGCAACACCCGCCCACAGCCTGCGCTCCCCTGGCGGCAAAGGCGGCGGTCAGGGCAGAAAAAGCCTCGGGGCCAAGGGGAAAAACCGTCTTCCCCTCTTCCAGCAGGGGCAGCCCGGCATTGGGCTGGATAATAACCGGAACCGGGCAGCAGGCAAGCAGTTCTTCCGCTGCCCCGGCCATTTCTTCCGGGCCTGCGCTGCAATTCATGCCAACTAGATCAACCCCGAGGTTGGCAAGGGTGGCGCAGCACACAGAAACCGACGAACCTGTGAGCGTTACCCCCGCCTCGTAGGTCATGGAAACAATGATCGGCAGGGAACATTCCCGGCGCACCGCGATGACCGCAGCACGGGCCTCGGCAATATCGAACTGGGTTTCGGCAATGAGAGCGTCAACCCCGCCCTCCAGAAGACCGCGCACCTGCTCGCGAAAGGCCGCGACCATATCTTCAAAGGAAAGATCGCCAAGAGGCTGCAAAAACTTGCCCGTGGGGCCGATACTTCCGGCAACATAGACCCTGCGTCCGCCGCCCGAGGCCGCGCTTTTCGCAGCCCCTGCCATGCGGCGGTTGAATTCAAGAACAGGCAGGTCCACTTCCAGCTTGTACCGGGTGCCGCCAAAGGTGTTGGTGGTAAGAACGTCCGCCCCGGCCCGGACATACTCGGCATGCACGCCTTCGAGAATTTCCGGGTGCGCAAGGCAGTAGCCCTCGGGGCTTTCGCCCGGAGGAAGACCGCGCCGCTGCAACATGGTTCCCATGGCCCCGTCAAAAAGCAGGCGTCTGCCCGAAAGGAGCGCGTCACGAAAAGACATTCCTGTACCTCTCTGGTGTTACTATCTCTCTCTGGAGGGGCGCTGCCCCTCCAGACCCCCCCCGCAAGGGGCATGATGCCCCTTGACCCCCGATTGGGGCTGTGCTGGCTTGGCAGATTGTTGCGTACAGCCATTGAGGGACTTCGCCCCTCAAACTCCCCTGGAAAAACGAACTACCAATATTGGCTGCGTTCCTTCAGAATTTCCTCAAAGGTTTTCAGTCTGGCTTCCTGCCCAGGGGTTTTGGCAAGTTCCTTGGCCGCAGTATGAAACTGTCCCACCTTCGCCTTGTTGTTCACATACATATGGCTGTAGGCCATATGCAGGTTGGCGTTGAACATGTCTTTGGTCATGCCGTAATAGCGGGCAAGAAAGCTGTGCACTTCGGAATCTTCGGGAACAGAGCGCAACAGTTCCCTCATTTCGCCAATGGCGTACTCCACCTGCCCCTGATCCGCCATGCTGCGGGCATAATAAAACCGGGCCATGATGTCGCGCCTGTTCAGGGAAAGGGCTTCACGCAGAAGATCCGCGCCAAGGGTCCTGTTGTTCTTGGTGTAATGAAAGCGCCCGGCCTCGCGCAGAATGAGCGAATCCTTCCTGTTGCACTGCAAAGCTTCATCAAAGGCGTGGGTGGCGTCGTTTATGCGGTTGGTGCGAGAAGCCACAATGCCCAGCCCCATAAGGGCAAGGCAGCGGTTGGGGCCATCCTTTTCCCGGTTGAAATGCACCGAGGCGCTCGCCGGGGCAGTGTGCCGCGCCCGCAATATGGTTTGCACCCTGCGAAACTGCGCGTCATTCTGAAGGAAACCTGATTTGGAACCAGCCAGTTGCATGGCACGGCCCTCGGTCTGGGCAATGCGCTCCGTAAGCGCCGGGTGGGAAGACAGATACGGCGGGATGGCGGAACCAAGCTGCCACTGCCGCTGGTTCAGCACCCGAAACGCGCCGGGCATACCCCTCGGGTCGTATTTGGCGTTGATCAGGTAGTTCATGCCCACCTGGTCGGCCTCGGCCTCGTCCGCCCGACTGTAATTCAGCATGGCTGCCTGCGAGGCGGCTAGGGAGCCCGTGGCCGCCGCCATGCCCGCATCGCCCCCGAGAAAGGCCCCGGCCAGAACGCCAATAAGGGAAAGAAGGCTCACGGTCTGCGCGGTTTCAATGCGGCGGGCAATATGCCGCTGGGTAACATGGGCCAGCTCGTGGGTAACAACGCCTGCAAGCTCCGCCTCGTTGTTCATTGCCAGAATAAGGCCGGTGTAGACAAAAATATACCCGCCCGGAGTCGCAAAAGCGTTTACCTGCGAACTGTTCACAACCCCGGGGGTAAAGGGAAAGGGCTGACGGGGCATGACAGCGGCGATCCGCCGTACTATGCCCTCAATATATTCAGTAATTTCTGGATCTTGGATTATAGGAAGCCGCGAACGCACAAGCACGTTGAACTTTTTTCCAAGCTCAAGCTCGTCCTTGATGGAAAAGGCCGCTGCCTGCTGGCACACAAAGGCGCCCTGGACAAGAAGAACGCAGAGCAGAAGCACCAGGAAGCGGGCAAGGGGGCCGGGCCGCTGTGCCCGCAACGAAGGATCAGACCGATCGCCTGCGGCAAACCGCGAAAGCCCGGTCAAAGGCTTCATACTATGTCCCATACCGCTCCTTGCGGCGTATCCCGAACCTCTATGCCCATGGCAAGCAACTGGTTGCGTACCTCGTCCGCCTTGGCGAAGTCTTTCGCGGCCCGCGCCCCTGCCCTCTCCAGCATGAGGTTTTCCACTGCGCCAGCGTCAATGCCGCGCCGCTGTATGCGCACGGCCTTCAATTCCTCAAGCAGTTCCGCCGGAGAACGGCGCAAAAGGCCAAGCACCCCGCCCCATTCCCCGCAGTATCCGGCTATACCCGAAAGCACCGGGAAGGCGGCGGAATTTTTGCGCAGTGCCTTGTCTTCAAGCACCCGGTGTACAAGGTGGAACATGGCGTTCATATGCCCCAGGGCTGCGGCGGTGTTCACGTCATCATCCATGGCCGCACGCCAGCCTTCGGCGCAGCGGGCCAGTTCATCCTGTAGGGCCCTGGTGGCCTCGTTGGGCTTGCCGCCCGCTGGCGCGCCCTGGGCAAGATAGCCCTCAAGCAAAAGCCGGGCTTCATACAGGCGTTTGATATTCTTTTCAGCCTCTTCCAGGGCTTCGACGGAAAAATCAATGGGGCTTCGGTAATGGCGGGTGAGCAGGAAATAGCGCAGAACCTCCGGCAGGGTTGTCTCAAGAATATCGCGGATGGTCTTGAAATTACCCAGGGATTTCGCCATCTTTTCCGAATTGATCTGCACAAACCCGTTGTGTACCCAAAAACGCGAAAAATCCTTGCCCGTGGCCGCCTCTGTCTGGGCAATTTCATTTTCATGGTGCGGGAAGACAAGATCCTGCCCGCCCCCGTGAATATCAAGGGGCAGGGGCAAAAATTTCTCGCTCATGGCCGAGCATTCAATATGCCAGCCCGGCCTGCCCTTGCCCCACGGGCTTTGCCAGAAGGGCTCGCCGGGTTTGGCCGCCTTCCACAGAGCAAAATCGAGGGGGTCTTCCTTTTCCTCGCCCGGCGCAACCCGCGCCCCGCTGCGCAAATCATCCACACTGCGGCCCGACAGCTTGCCATAGCCCGCAAAGGAGCGCACCCGGAAATACACGTCGCCCGAAGGGGTGGGGTAGGCGTGGCCCTTTTCAATCAGGTTCACGCACAGGGCAATCATGTCGTCAATATGCTCGGTGGCCTTGGGCTCCACTGTGGCGCGCAGCACACCCAGCCTGTCCATATCTTCGTGAAAAGCCCCAATATAGGTGGCGGCTATTTCTTCGCTGGGCCTGCCCTCCTGGTTGGCGCGGGCAATGATCTTGTCGTCCACATCCGTAAAATTGCGGACAAAGGTCACATCATACCCGACAAAACGCAGGTACCTGACCAGCACGTCAAAGACAATGGCCGAACGGGCATGGCCGATATGGCAGTAATCGTAGGCGGTTATGCCGCATGCGTACAGGCCAACCCGCCCTTCCACAGCAGGGGTAAAAGGTTCTTTCTGGCGGGAAACGGTGTTGTACAGTTGCATGAATGCTCCGGAATACTTTGATATCGGGCTAGATTTCTATGTTTTCTATGCGTGGCTGATGCCGCCCCCCCTCAAAGGGGGTGGTCAGAAACACTCTGGCCATTTCAAGGGCCAGGCCGGGCGCGGTTACGCGGGAGCCAAGGCAGAGAATGTTGGCATCGTTATGGGCGCGTGCGGCGCGGGCCAGAAATTCGTGGGTACACACAGCCGCCCGTATTCCCCGGTGCCGGTTGGCGGCCATGGACATGCCGATGCCCGTGCCGCACACCAGAATGCCGAAGGCCCCGGTTTCAAGCACCTTGTGGCACAGAGGGTGGGCAAAATCCGTGTAATTGCAGCTTGCCTCGCCAGAGGTGCCAAGGTCGGTGACCAGAATGCCCAGGGGGGCAAGGCCGGCAACAAGTTCCCGCTTCAGTGAAAAACCGGCGTGATCCGAGGCAATGAGCAGATATTCGGGAAGGTTCATGTACTATCCTTGCGTTACTGTGTTGCGCTGGCAAGTCTTTGCCGCGCTGTTCCCGCAGGCAGGGCAAGGCCCAGTTGCGTGACCGTGAAGGGGGCGCCAGCCTTTTCAAGCTCCCGCATGACAATGATGGCGGAATAGCCCTTTGGATGCGAAATTTTCAGCCTGCGCGGCAGAAGGGGGTTGTCTTCCTGATTTTCAAAGGCGATGAGCCAGCCGCTTTCGCCCATTTCCTGCCACGACACAGGCGCGCCGTTCCGTTCAAGTTCCAGTATGCCCGCAAGGGGGGCCTTCTCCAGCTTGAAGCGCACGCCCTTTTCCGTGATGGATTCAAACTGCGGGGTCGGCCCGTCAGCCGACACCCCTGGGGGCAGAAAGAGCACCCCGGCCCGGCCCGTGAGCAGCAGGGTCAGATCCGCCAGGGTCAGGGGAATGGGCACGCCAAAGGAAACGAGGCTCCGGTTGCCCTCTTCGCTCACATACACGGTTTTCTCGTCTGGAACGAAGGCCATGAACTGCCTGTCCGCCTCACGAATGGCCGCCACAGTGGTGCCAATGCCCGCAGAAAGGTCAAGCCGCAGGGGGTGGGGGTCGGCCGTATTCCCATTGCCCCAGAGCAGGGTTGAAATACGGGTGCTGCTGCCGCTTTCGTCCGTGTAGCGAAGGCTGGCCGTGAGCCTGAACGGGCCGATGGTTTCGGCCACCTTTGCCGAACGCGCCACAAAGGCATACCAGGCCAGTTTGGCCTCGCCGGGGGTATGTTCCTCCACCGGGGGGGGCGGGGCGCTGTCTGTTGGGGCGGGTGGCCTGGTGACGCAAGCCGAACAGAGGAGAAAAAGGCCGAACAGGGCCAGCAGGGCGGCCTTGCGGCTGCCTGAAAGCATGTGGTCGTGCAGTAAAAGAAAGGACATGGCAGGCACCTTAGGGCTCTGTTTTGCCGGATTTCAGGTTTTCCAGCTTGTTTTTGAGTATGGCACTGTCGGGGGTGAGCTTCAATGCCTCAGTGTACCCCTTGCGGGCTTCGCTCTTCTTGCCATGGGCAAGGGCGATGTCGCCGTAATGCTCCCACACGGTGACATCTTCCGTTCCCATGCCAATACATTGCTGTATGGTCTGCCACGCCTCTTCATACTTGCCAAGCCTGAAGTACACCCAGGCAAGGGAATCGACAATATAGTCCGCATCCGGCATCTGTTCAAGGGCAGAGGAAACAAGCTGCAAGGCCCGTTCAAGGTCGCGGTTTTCTTCTGCCAGGGTATAGCCCACATAGTTCTGGGCGCGGGGGTTGTCCGGGTTGAGGGCCAGAATGGATTCCATGGTGGCGAGCGCCTCTGCTTTTTTGCCGCCCTCGTCCTGCACCGTGGCCAGGTGAAAAAGAGCATTTTCGTTGTCAGGGAAGCGTGTTACGGCTTCAAGCATGAGGGTTTCCGCCGCATCGGCCTTGCCCGAACGGGCCAGGGCATACGCTTCAAGACCCCACAAATCAATGGTTCCCGGCAGTTTTTTTCGCAGGGTCGCAGCCGTGGCAAGGGCCTTTGCCGGGTCCTTGTCCTGCATCAGCAGTTGCACGGTACGCACAGCCGCCTTTTCAAAAAACGGGCTTCCCTCCCTCACGCGGCGAAGCGGGGCCAGGGCCTTTTCCACATTTTCCGTTTGCAGAAAGTAGATATTGGAAAAATACAGGGCGGCCTCATCTTCGCTGGCCCCGGCCCGCACAGCCGACCTGACCAGTTCTTCGGCCTCGGTAAAATGCCCTTCATCGGCAAAAAGCGCGGAGGCCTGCAAGGCAAGCCCCCGGTTGCCCGGTGTGGCGCTCGCCGCGCGCACTGCTTCGGCCACCCTTTCGTTCTGCAGCAAAAGCCGGACTATACGCAGGGAAAGGTCGTCGCTTTCAGGCAGCAGGGTGGCCGCCTTCTGGTAATGTTCAAGGGCGGCTGCGGAATTATTCTGCTTTTCGGCATTCAGGGCCAGGGCTATCCACGCCTCGGGAAATTCGGGGTAGCTGGCCGCGAGCTTGCGCAACACGCGCTCTGCCTGCACATAATCGCCCGCATCGGAATACACGCGTCCCTGAAAAAACAGGGAAGCCGCTGTCTGGGCGGTGGAATCCAGCGAATCGAGCAGTTTTTGCGCCTTTTCCGTTTCCCCGGCCGAAATATACATGCGAAAAATTTCTTGTTTAATTTCGATGTCTTCTGGATGTTTGCCCGAGTATTCCTCCAGAACGCCAATGGAAGAACGCGCATCGCCCAATTCGGCAAAAGAACCGGCAAGAACAGCCGTAAGGGTCTTGTCGCCCGGATAGAGGCCCAGGCCCTGAGCGGCAATATCCCGGGCCTCTTCGTGGGACTGTCGGGAGTACAGAATGGAGGCGGCATCCTGATACATGGCCAGGGAATGCTCCAGTTTCAGAAGCCCGTAAATGGAATCCACAATCAATTCCGTATTGTTGCTGGAAAGGCCCTCGGTCAGCAGCAGGTAGTGGCACAGGTGTTCGGCCTCTGGCGAAAGTTCCCAGTCAATAGGATTTGTGCGGGCCACCCGCGAGGGGGGGGTCCGCTCCTGCACGGTTTTGTTCGCCGCCGGAGGCTCCTTCTTTGAGGGGTCCTCTTTGGAACAGCCAAAAAACACAGGAAGGGCAAGAAGCAGGCACAGAACCACCCGAAGCAGGGGTGAAACACGCCCGCCTGTCGCCCGGAAAGCCCGAACACTCTGCGAAAAAATGGAAGCCATATATCCTGCCACAATGTTATTGTTCATTTTTGCAAGTAAAAACAGTGTACTACAATGAAAAACCCCTTGCAGCCTGCATACACAGTAGTACACATCTTTTTCCAAAGTGCGTTCGCAAACCCTGCTGGCCCTGGCCTGTCAACACAAAGAGGATTGTTGTTCTCTGGCAAGGCGCCCTGCACTCACTTGACTCGGGCTGCTGTGCATGTTCTGCCATCCACTGGCGGCCAGGTGAGTGCAGGACAAGTCAGCCAGAGGGCAAAAAGACCGCTGTGTCAACAGGCCCATGGAAAGGGAAGCCACGGTCACTGTACTATCCAGTCTCTGGAAAAATCGCTGATATTCGTTTCCAGATGCTCCCGCACTTTCTGCAGAAGACGGGCCTCAATCTGGCGCACCCGCTCGCGGGTAACGGAAAACTTGTCGCCTATTTCCCGCAGAGTCACGGGGTCGTCTGTAAGCAAGCGGTTTTGTAAAATAAACTGTTCCTTATCCGAAAGCAGGGGCATGAGGGTTTCCAGCCTGTCGCGCACCAACTGTGAAATCTGGCTGTTGGCTATGGCGTTTTCAATATCTTCTTCCGAGGAAGGCAGGGCGTCCATGCGCGACTGGCTGCCGTTGTCATCACCAAGGGGCGCATCCAGCGACAGGTCTGTGGAATCAAGCCGCTGCTCCATTTCAATAATCTGTTCTTCCGAAACGTCAAGGCTTTCGGCCAGCATCTTCGCATCCGGGTCAAAGCCCTGGGCAATGAGCCGCTGGCGTTCCTTGCTCAAATTGTAAAAGAGCTTGCGCTGGGTCTGGGTGGTGCCGATTTTGACAAGCCGCCAGTTATCCATAATGAATTTAAGGATATATGCCTTGACCCAAAAGGTGGCGTAATAGGAAAACTTGATACCCTTGTCCGGGTCGAACTTGCTGACCGCCCGCACAAGCCCGATATTGCCTTCCTGAATAAGATCAAGCACATTCTGCATCCAGCGGCGCTGAAAATCCATGGCAATGCGCACCACCAGCCGCAGATGGGAGGAAACCAGCCGGAAGGCCGCATCCGGGTCGCCGGATTCCTTCACCCGGCGGGCAAATTCCACCTCTTCTTCCGGCTTCAGCAGGGGAAACTGGTTGATTTCCCGCAGGTAGGAACGCAGGCTGTCGTGCACCCTTTCGGGCGAACGGGCAGACAGGGGCACAAGCCCCCCGCCGTGCCGCCGGGCAGGCAGGGAAACAGCACCGGCAGCCCCCTGGGCGTCAGCTTCCAGATACCCCCCGAAAGGACTGTCGTTGCCACCCTCAGGGGGAAACCCGGCAGAGGGTATGCCGTCCAATTCCAGGTCAACGACGCTGTCAGGCCCCTCGCCCGGCAGATCGTCAACCAGTTCGTCCTCCGGCATCTCGGCGTCAAGTATTTCGTCCTCGGAAATTTCACCCCGGGGCAGTTCGTCATCCAGAACAAGCTGGGCCTCTTTGACGATGACTGGCGCCTTTTTTTCCCCCTTCGGGCTTGCGCCCTTTTCAGACGAAGCAATGGCCTGCCCCCTGGAGTTTTTTCCGCGACTCCCCAACCTGTTCCCGCCCTTTTCGGCGGCAGGGGCGGCCTTTCCGGCCTTGGACGCCCTGGCAGGGTTTACCATACAATCTCCTGAAAAATCAGCAGACCTTGCCGCATTCGTGTTGCGCGCATGCGGAACGGCACGTTGCCGGAAAAGAAAGGGAAGAGGAAAGAAGAAAAAAACTTTTTTTCATGCTGCATGACGGAAAAAGAATAACAAAAAAGCAGCCAACCGTCACCATGAATATTCTCCGGCCATGCACACCCTTTACTTCAAAAAGGGTTTTACGTACCTGCGGCGGAAAGCCTCACCACAGGCAGTTCTTCCCAGCAGGTGGTCGCGCGGGGGGAACGGTGCGCCTGCATCATGCGCCATGGCGCGGCCCCGATGCCTTCCGCCGCATGGCGCACACAGCCCCTGCCATACCGTCTGTTTATGGAATCAAGGGTTTCCATGAGCTTATGGCTGCGGGCATCCGCTTCCTTTTCCGGCTCGAACAGGGTCAATTGCCGGGTGGTTTCCTCTGCAAGGTCGTACAGCACAATACCCGCCTTGGCATAGGGCAGGCCCGGAACATGGACGCGCTCAAGGGCCGAGACCGTTGCCCGGACAAGCTCCCCGGTCACACTGGTGGGCGGAGAAAGCACGCATTCCGCCTCGCCCTTGTAGCGCTTGCCGGGGCCGTGGCGCGAGGTGCGAAGAGTAGCCACCAGCCGCCCGGCCACCAGCCCTTCACGGCGCAACCGCTCTGCCGCCCGTGCCGCATGGTGGGCAAGAGCCTCGGCAAGATGCGCCTTTTCGGTAATCTTTCTGCCAAAGGAACGGGAAGAAACAAGGCTGTGCCGCGCCACCGGCAGGGTAAACCCGTCCAGACAGCTCTGCCCGTTCAATTCCAGGCCGGTACGCACCCCGGTGATGGAAAGAACCCTGCGCACAAGGCCGCTGTCGGCCCGGCGCAGGTCTTCCGCTGTAAAGATGCCGCAGGCGGCGAGGCGAGGCACGGAACGCCTGCCTATGCCCCATACCCCGCCCACCGGGGTAGCGGCCAGAAGGGCCTCGCCCCCTTCGCGGGGCCAGACAAATACACCGCCCGCCTTTTTGGCCTGAGAACCCGCCAGTTTGGCAAGGGTGCGGCTGGGGCCGATGCCTATGGAAACCGCAATGCCCGTCCACCGCAACACCTTTGCGCGCAGGGCAAGGGCCCATTCCGCACTTTGGGCGCTGCTCCAGCCGGGGTTGAGAGGCAAAAAAGCCTCGTCAATGGAATACGGCTCAAAGGAATGCGGCCCGAGAGCCGGGGTTTCGGCGGCAAGCACACGCATAACACGGGCGGAAATATCGCCGTACAGGGCGTAGTTTGACGAAAAGACGGCCACCCCGTATTTTTTGAGCAGGTCGCGCACCTGAAATTCCGGCGCACCCGCAGGAATGCCCAGGGCCTTTGCCTCGTTCGAGCGGGCCACAATGCAGCCATCGTTGTTGGAAAGCACCACCACCGGGCAGTTGGCAAGGTCCGGGCGGAAAAGGCGCTCGCACGAGGCATAAAAATTATTACAGTCTGCCAGTGCCCACAAAACTGTGGATCGCATAGGTAACCACCCCCCATACAATGACATCTTCGTACCCGGCAACCTCAAGCTCGGGGTATTCTCCGTTGGCGGGCACAAGCACGGCGCACCCGTTCCGCCTGCGGAAAAATTTCACCGTAAGCTCGCCATCACAGGAAGCAATAACCACACTGCCGGAAACCGGGGCAAGGGACCTGTCCACCACCAGCAGGTCGCCGTCGAGAATGCCCGCCTCTTTCATGGATTCCCCTGCGGCGCGCACGAAAAAGGTGGCTGCCCGGTTCCGCACCATATGCTCGTGCAGATCAAGCTCGCCCTCCACATATTCCTCTGCCGGAGACGGAAAGCCCGCTGCCGCCGGACAGGCCAGCAGGGGCGCAACCGAGCGCACCCGAAGAAAGGGGGAAGAAGGAGCCAGGGAAGAAGGGGGGACAATGCGGCAGTTCATGTTTATATTTATAAACGAAATTCCGCACAATGCAAGAAAAAAGGGGGGTGGGCTATTTTGAGTCGGTAGGTGTTGGAGAAATTTTGCCGTCAGGCAAGGAAGGCGAATTTTTTGCTGCGGGAGTATACTCTTACGGTATTCGACCAAAGCAAAAAATGAAGCCT
>JGI994J12354_10001125_pt1 | contig 27091 bp, 29 predicted proteins | sample IntmicLarv3ML3BL_FD_12354 | JGI IMG/M metagenome (IMG submission 12354)
TGGGGGGGGGGGTATAATATCTTTATAGACAATATGAAGGAGGAAATGAATGGCAACATATAGTGCAAAGACAATAGGTGCAGAACGTACAGTTTTTGAAAGCTGCAAAAATGGTTGGACAAATGACATATATCCAACAGTAGTTGATGTGGTAGCAAAATGGAAAGCTCAAAATGATACAATAACTAATTATTGGAAAGGTCCAGATCAAAAAGCATATAGTGATGAATGTAATGATATATTCCGTGCTATTGAGTTGTATGATACTGCAATTGAAGAAGTAATGACACATTTAACAACTGTAATGGAAAAATTGGAAGCAGAAGCACAAGAAGCAGCAGGAAGAAATTAAGGAGGAAAATATGGAAAATGTAATTGATTTTACAGGCTTTGATGGTGGAGAACTAACTAAGTTCTTAGAAAGCCTAAAAAGCATTAAGAGTCAAATGGGGTCAGCAAACCAACCAACCGGAGTTTTCAATCAATTAGAAAGACTATATGCTAGTTCACAGAGTAAGAGTGTTGTGCAAGACATGAGAGAGACTTACTTTTTATTAAATAGACAAAAAACTAGAATATTTAATAAAGTAAGTGAAAGATTACAACAACTTATAAATGTGATTGAAGGTAGTGCTGAAGCTAGAGAATTAATGCAAAAAGCAGGATCAGATAAGACAGCAGAGATTGTTTCACAATATATGACTGAAATTGATGCTTTATTGAAACCAGGTTCTGAAGAAGCAGCATAACGTTTATAAAAAATAAGAATGATGAGGAATACTCATCTTTTTTCATAAATAAATGATAATTATAATGTAGTAAAACAGTAATATTGAGTTACAAAATAGGATAATAATACAGTTAAATATTATCTCTTTTTCTTTTTTACTGTGAATACTAACCAATTTAAGGGTAAATGATTCTTTTTTGTTCACAAAACCCTAAAAATTTGATAAGATAATAACGTGAAAAGAGGATTTTAATATGAAAGTAATGTCAATTAATGCTGGTAGCAGCACTTTAAAATTTTGTTTATTTAATATGAACTCAAAAGAAGAAATCATAAGTGGTAATTTTGAACGTATAGGTATTGAAGGAGCTTTTTATACTTTAAAGTATAAAGGTGAAAAAATAAAAGAAGAATGTGCTCTTAATGACCATAAAGATGCCGTTAAACTTCTTTTAGACAGACTAATAAGCTTAGAAGTGATTGAAAATTTAGAAGAAATAGATGGAATTGGTCATCGTGTTGTTCATGGCGGAGATAAATATAGTGGAAGTGTTATTATCACTGATAAAGTAATAGAAGATATAACAGAATGTAGTGAACTTGCACCACTTCACAATCCTGCTCATTTACTTGGTATTAATGCTATTAGAGAAGTATTACCAAAAGTTCCAATGATAGCAGTATTTGATACAGCATTCCATCAAACAATGGAAAAAGAAAGATTCCTATATCCTGTACCATATAGTTGGTATACTGACTATAGTGTTAGAAAATATGGATTTCATGGAACAAGCCATAGATATATAGCTCTAACAGTAGCAGACAAAATAGAAAAAGATTTAAAGATTATATCTTGTCATATTGGAAGTGGAGCTTCGATTTGTGCTATAAAGAATGGTAAATCAATAGACACTTCAATGGGATTTACACCACTTGCTGGAGTTATGATGGGAACACGTTGTGGTGATATCGACCCTTCAATAATACCATTCGTTATGGAAAAAGAAGGTAAAAGTGCTGGAGAGATACTTGATGATTTAAATAAAAAATCAGGATTATATGGAGTAAGCCAATTTTCTAGTGATTCAAGAGATATTGAAGACGGATTTAAAGAAGGCAAAGAACAATGCATACTTGCTCAAGGAATGTTTGTTAATGCAATCGTAAAATATATATCACAGTACTATGTAGAACTAGGTGGAGCAGACATTATAACATTTACTGCTGGTATGGGAGAGCGAAGTATCCAAACAAGAAGAGAAGTTATAGAAAAATTAGCATGCCTTGGAATCAAGCTTGATTTAGAAGCAAATAATGTTAAAGCAGAGTTCAAGAAAATAAGTACTAATGATTCATCAGTAGATGTATATATAGTACCAACAAATGAAGAACTAATGATAGCAATGGATACGGAAGAAATAATAAAATAAATAGATAGGAAATGCATATGTATAAAAAAATCTATAATAAAATTAAGGAATATGATACTATTGTCATAGCTAGACATATTGGTGTTGATCCTGATGCATTAGGAAGTCAACTTGGACTTAGAGAGTCAATTAAGAAAACATTCCCTAACAAGCATGTTTATGCAGTTGGAGCAGGAGCTAAGAATAAGTTTAAATATTTTCCTAAATTAGATAAATTAGAAACTACTAATGGTGCCTTATTAATAGTACTTGATACACCAGATAAAAAAAGAGTAGATATAAGTAGTTATGATGGATATGATTATAGTATCAAAATAGACCACCATCCATTTATTGAAAAATACTGTGATATGGAATATATAAATCCATCTTCATCAAGTGCATCCGAATTAGTACTAAATCTAATTTATAAAAACAGTTTAATAATTGATTCAGAAATAGCTGAAATGTTATTTATTGGTATTATGGGAGATACAAACAGGCTTCTCTTTAGTACTTCAAAAGATACTTTAAGACTAGTTTATAAGTTAATAAAAGACTATGAACTAGATATGGATAAACTTTTTCAAAACTTATATATGCGTCCACTAAATGAGATAAGATTAGAAGGATATATTGGACTAAACATGACAGTAACTGATAATGGACTATCATATATTAAAATAAATAATGACATAATTACTAGTTATGGTGTTGATGTAGGGTCAGCTGGTAACATAATTAATAACTTCAATAATATTGAAGAAGTACTAGTATGGGTTATAGTAAGTGAAGACATAAAAAACAATTTATATAAGTTCAATATTCGCTCTCGTGGACCAGTAATAAACACTGTTGCTGAAAAATACAATGGCGGTGGTCATAAATTTGCAGCAGGAGCTAGAATATCAAATGTAGAAGATGTAGATAAACTAATTTATGAACTTGATGAAGCATGTAAAGACTACTTGCTAGAGGAGGAACTATCTGATGAAAATTGATAATGTAGAATTTATTATAAGTGCAGTAAGAAGAAGTCAATATCCAGATCAAGGACTTCCAGAGTTCATTACCATTGGTAGAAGTAATGTTGGTAAAAGTAGTTTCATGAACACTTTAGCTAATAGAAAAAACCTAGCAAGAATATCATCTAAACCAGGTAAAACTGATACAATCAACTTTTATTGCTTCAACAACGCTTTTCATCTAGTAGATGTTCCAGGATATGGATATGCAACAGTAAATTTTGAAGAAAAAAAGAAATTTGGAATGATGGTAGAAGAATATCTAGAAAAAAGAGAAGAATTAAAAAGAGTCTTTCTCTTAGTAGATTTTAGACATAAACCAAGTGAAGACGATATCTTAATGTATAGTTTTCTAAAGTACTATCAAATACCAGTAACCATTATTGCTACTAAAGTTGATAAAGTAGGAAGTAGTAAAAAAGATAAAAATCTAAAAATAATAACTAATGCTTTCGACCTAGTTGTTGGAGATGACATAATTTTATTCTCCAGTATAAGTAAATTAGGTAGAGAAGAAGTATTAACAAAAATAGAAGGCTTACTTAATAAGTAAATCTTTTTCTTTTGATTATAAAAACTATTATCCAATACTAAATATTACACATAATATACACTAGGTGATTTAATGAATATTAGTTATATTAATGATACAGACTTTAAACTTTTTATAAACGATAACTTCTTTGAAGAAATAGAATATGAGTCAAAAGAAGAATTAATGACACTTTTGAAAGCAGTAATACTTAAAGTTAAAAAGAACTATGGCATAATAGTATCAGGTCTTTATGAAGTAAATATCTATATACTAAAAAAAATTGGTCTAGAGTTTTACTTTACTAAAAGTGATAATTATACATTTTCTAATAAAGTAGTAGATTTAAAAATGACAATCCATCTAGACCCAAATGTTTACCTAAAATTTGATAATTATGATTATGTTTCTGAATATCAAAACTTAAGATATGAAGAAGGATGCTTCTATTTAAAACCAGACTTATTAGATACCTCTGATTTAATTAAATTATCTGACTTATACACTATCATAATAGACGAAAACAATGAAATTGATAATTATTTATTGCTAAAAAAAAACTAGTCTTAAATATTTGTTGTTTCTAACCAGTTTTTAACTATATCTTTAGCTGTCCTAACAGCTTTTTCTTTTGAATCGACTACTATGTCTAAATCTGCTCGCATTATATAAGCACCAGGTTTACCAGAAGGAGTAGGGATAACATCATTTTCTATAATAACAATAATACTATCCTTTTTATTAAGACAAGTATCAGTAAAATCTGATACATCATCAATGGTACTATCATACTCCTGATGAGCAAATAAAATTTCTTCCAGTGACCCTTCTTTACCAATATATATATGAAGTGGGTTTTTACTATTTTTAGTTTTAACCTCAATATAAGTAAAATCTGGAACATTATCATCAGATAAATTATCATAATCATCAGTAACTACCGAGTAGTCACCTTCACAGTCATGAAATAATATTGCATAATCATCATCATCAAAATCTATATCATCATAATAACTTCTACTCATAATATCACATTCCTTCTGATACCATTATATTATATAAGAACTAATAATAAAAGAGAATAGGGACAATTTCTAAAAATAAAAATGTTGTTAATATAAAAACATTGTTTATAATCTAGTTTATATATATAATATAGATAGTTATTTAACTAAAAGGAGAATGTTATGAAAAAAGTAGCTATATTTGGTTCAACAGGTTCAATTGGTACAAGCACACTTAATGTTATAGAAGAAAATCCAGAATTATTTAAAGTAGCAATATTAGTAGCAGGTAATAATATAGAAAAACTTATAGAGCAGATTGAAAGATTCAATCCAGAAAAAGTTTATATCAAGTCAGAAGAAAATGCTAATAGATTAAAGGACCAATTTAAAGAATTAGATGTCTATTACGGTAATGAGGGATTAGATGATATTTCTAGCCTTGCTGATTATGATATAGCAGTATCGGCTTTAGTTGGAGTTGCAGGACTTAAACCAACTTATAATATGATTAAGAATGGTAAAACAGTTTTACTAGCTAATAAAGAAGTTCTAATAGCTGGTGGTAAAGTAATAACAGAATCAGCTAAGAAATATAATGCAACACTTCTAACAGTTGATAGTGAACATAGTGCTATAATGCAATGTTTAAAAGGAGAAGAAGAAAATAAAATAGATAAGATTCTCCTAACTGCATCAGGAGGTCCATTCTTTACTAAAGAAATAACTGATAAAATAACTGTTGAAGAAGCACTAAATCATCCAACATGGAGTATGGGTAAAAAAGTTACTATTGATTCCTCTACAATGATGAATAAAGGATTTGAAGTAATAGAAGCAAGATGGTTATTTGATGTGTCATATGACCAAATAGAAGTGGTAGTTCATAGAGAAAGCTTAGTTCATTCTATGGTTCAGTTTGTTGATGGAACAATAATGGCTAATATTGGCCCAAAGTCTATGCAGATACCAATAGCATATGCATTAAATTACCCAACTAGATTAAGTAATAATATCGAAAAACTAGATTTATTCGAAATCCAAAAATTAGAGTTTTTTAAACCAGATTTAGATAAATTCAAATGTTTGAAATTAGCATTTGATTCAATAAAACTAGGACATAGTTATCAAGTAGTTTTAAATGCAGCAAATGAAGTAGCAGTAGAAGCATTCTTAAACAAGCAAATAAAGTATACTGACATAGCTAGTATAATCGAAGAGATGTTTAACCGTCATGAAAAGCAAGACTTAACTACTATAGAAGAAATATTAAAGCTAGATAATGATGTAAAAGTTATCACAGAAGAATATATTAAGGAACTTAATTCAAATTAAAATAAGCCCAGAAGTTAATGATGAAATAAAGAAGATAGATGGATAGATGCTGATTTTATATTCTATGGTAATGTACATTTAGATAAAGATATTTTTATATATAATAAAAAATGTATAAATGTTAAATCCGCAGGTTGCACAATAAGTAATATAACAGCATATTTATTACTAGATTTATAAGAAGATAATATTCTTAGAAAAGGTATAACTTTTAAAAAATATAAAAATTTATTAGTGGAAGTTAGCACAACAAAATTTAAATATATTAAGAAAATTTGGTCTTAATATATTAAAAATGGCTCAGCCCATTTATAAGTTAAGTTTTAAAAATAAAAATATTGTCAAATCTTCTGATTCTAAATGTTTGTTATTTTATTCTAATTAAAACTTTTATATTTCAAATGAATTTAAAAAACTTATAATCATTAATGACTATAAGTCTTCAATATTCTTAAATTCGAAAGTTCTAGTATTAGCCTTCATAGTGTGAAAGTGGTAATTACAACAACTTTTGCACACATAAATACTAACTATATTTTTTTATAACTTATCGTAATGTGACCACATTCTATGAATAGTTATTTCTTTATTTTCATCATTTACTTCATAAACTAATCTATGCTGATAACTTATTCTTCTTGAATAAAATCTATTTAAATCGTATTTCAAACGTTCAAAATTATTAGAATCATCGTATGGGTTATTGGCAATAATATTTAGTATTTCTTCGACTTTCTTTTGCAAACCAGCACTTTTTATTAATTTTTTGTCTTTATTTGCTTGTTTTGAAAAATATATGTCATATTTTACCATTCCTCACCTTGAACATATTTAGTTCTTGTCTCCTTTGGTTCTTTTGCTGAATCAATAATACTATCAACTAATCCAGGAATAGAATACAAGTATAAAGTCTCACTAATACTGTTCCATTCGTCTTCTGAAATTAGAACAGCATTTTTTCCTTTGTTATTGACTATAGTAACTGGATTAAAGCCAATATTAACATCATTAACTAATTTAAATAAATTATCTCTTGCAGCAGTTATATTTATAATAGACACATAAATCACCAACTTTCTGAAACAATTATAACGTATTTAAAAACGTACGTCAAGCCTTCGATAATATTATATGCAAATATTTTAAAAAGATGAGTAAAAATCTTTCCATAACTTTTAAATAAAAAATCGGTATTCCTCTTTCTCAATTAGTTAAAAATATTTAACTAAACTTTTTATTATATGATATAATGTTAAGTGATTAGGGGTGGTGTTATGCGTTTACCAGTTATATGTTTAGTAGGAAGACCTAATGTAGGTAAGAGTACTATATTTAATAGAGTAGTTGGAGCTAAGATTTCTATAATTGAAGATACTCCAGGAGTTACCAGAGATAGAATCTATAGTGAAGCTATGTACAATGATTATCATTTTAGTGTTATTGATACTGGTGGAATTGATATTGAAAAAGCAGACTTTAATGCTTCAATAAAAGTTCAAGTTGAAATAGGAATAGATGAAGCTGATGTAGTCTTCTTTGTTGTAGATGGTAAAGAAGGACTTACTTCAAATGATTTTCATGTAAGAGATTTACTTATAAAAAGTGGTAAAAAAGTAATTGTTGTTATTAATAAAACAGATAATAAAAGTTATAAAGAACATATTTATGATTTTTATGAATTAGGATTTGATAGTTACTTTCCAGTTAGTGGAGAGCATGGAGTAGGATTCATTGATTTAATGGATGAAGCAGTGAAATATTTTCCTAAAAAAGAAGTAGAACCAGAAGATAATCGTATTAAGTTCTCACTTATTGGAAGACCGAATGTAGGTAAAAGCAGTCTTATCAACGCCATGTTAGGAACTGACAGAGTTATAGTTAGCGATATTCCAGGAACTACAAGAGATGCAATTGATACTAGCTTGATGTATAACAATGAAGAATTTATTATAATAGATACTGCTGGAATGCGTAAAAAGGGTAAGATATATGAAAATATAGAAAAATATAGCTTTCTAAGAAGTATAAAAGCAATTGATAGAAGTGATATCTGTCTACTTGTTATTAATGCTGAAGAAGGCATTATAGAACATGACAAACATATTGCAGGTTATGCCTTAGAAAAAGGTAAAGGATTAGTAATAGTAGTTAATAAGTGGGATACTGTAGAAAATCCTGATACAAAAGAATATACAAAACTTTTAAGAGCAGAGTTTCAATTCTTAACATATGTACCAATAGTATTTGTATCCGCTCTAACTAAGAAGAAGATTCATACAATAATGCCAGAAGTAGTTAAAGTAAGTCATAATATTGTTAAAGAAATTAAAACTAGTATTCTAAATGAAGTTATAAATGAAGCATACTTACTTAATTCACCCCCTTCATACAAAGGTAGAAGACTTAAAATATTCTTTGTAAACCAGTCAGGAACAAAGCCACCAAGATTCACATTTAGAGTTAATGACAAAGGATTAGTTCATTTCTCATATGAAAGATATTTAGAAAATAAATTAAGAGAAAACTTCGATTTAGAAGGAACACCAATAGAAATTATATTTAAGAATAGGAGTGAAGAATAATGTGGCCGTTTACTAAAAAAGAAAATCCAGTTATAGTATTAGACAGATTAAAGAAATCATTAAGTATTTGGCAAGAGCGTTTTGAAAGAAAAGAAATACCCAATGAAATATATCTAGAAAAAGCTTTGAAATATCAAAAAGATATCGAAAAATACGAAAAAAAAGTAAAAAAACTTGAACAAAATTAGCAAAAACAAATCTTTTACATATAATTATGTAGGAGGTTTTTTTATGTTTAAAGATTCTTTTTTTAAAAAAGTTGAGGATAAAACAAATGTTAATAAAGAAACAATCATGTCTTTAGCAGCAAGAGTACAAAACTCTAACATGAAGGATGAAAATGTATTAAGAGAACTTATTGAAGATGTTTCAAAAGTTGCAGGAAAAGAAGTTAGTAAAGAACAAACAGATAGAATAATAAATACTATAATAAAAGATAAGGTACCAAAAAATTTAGATAAGATGATATAAATGAATTCTTCATTTGACAATTCACCTATTTTATATTAAAATTCATTATAGGTGATAATATGAAAGATAAGAAGAATATTTTAATTATAGCTTTATTAGTAGCAGTAGCATTTTTAACAGTTGGTTATGGAATAACTGCAGCACAACTTGATTTAAGAAGAGCTAGTACATCAATAATTGATTCAAAATGGGATGTTGCAGTTACTAAGATTGAAAGCCCAGAAGTTGTAGGATGGGGAGAAAATATATCATTTAGTATGAATGGAACCTCAGCTAAGTTTAAAACAAAGCTAGAAACAAAAATGGATAGTGTTCTTTATAATGTTACAGTAACTAACAATGGTAATGTAGATGTTATATTAGACAACTTTGTTCAAAATCCTGATATGGATGAATATGTTATCTATTCAGTTACTGGATTAAGCAATGAAATAGTATTAAAAGCAAAAACAAGCCTAACATTTCAAGTAACTGCTAGATTTACTGATACAGCTGTAGTACCAGAAGAAGATTTTAGTAAAATAACAGAATCACTACTAGTATTAAATTATGTACAATCTAAATAGACCTAAAGGTCTTTTTTCTTTTTATACAATATGATAGAATAAAGCTATTGATGGAGGAGATTATGAAAAAAAATAAGAATGCAAAAGAACTACCCATAAATGATAGAATGTACATAAGAATTATTCTAGCGATAATATCTTTACAATTTATCATAGTTGCTTCTTGGGTAATTATAGATTGCTTAAACATTGAATATACAGAAAAAGAACTAATAGTTTCATATGGAGTGAATAATGCAATAGACTATAAAGTAAGTTATAAAAGTAGTGAATTTTTTCCAGAAGGATTTATACCTAAAGGAACTGATTATCTATCATTATTAATAAATAGTATAGACGTTAAATTTTCATATGAGATGTACACTTCAAAATTAATTAATGCAAATTATACCTATAGCATAGAATCACTGCTTGTTAAAAATTATATAAATGATGACTCAGTAAGTGAACTATTAAGTAAAAGCGAAATGATAGTACCAATCACTAATCAACAATTAGGTAAAACAAATCAAGTCAATATAGATGAACATATGACTATTAATTATGAAAAATATAATATGGATGTATTAGCATTCGAAGAAAACTTCAATATAGATACAGATTCATATCTATTAATAAGAATGAATATAGAAAATAATTCTAACTTACTAGGTCTTAATAACAAAATAAAGGATAATAGAGTAGCAGAAATAAAAATACCTTTAGGTAAAGAAGTAGTTTCTATATCAAAAACTGTAGCTAAAAATATTCAGGAAAATATTTATGAAGAACATATTAACAAAAAAGATTTTAATATGACTTTATTCATATCAGCTATATTAATGATACTTGCAAGTTTACCACTCTTCATAATATCTATATCAAGATTATTAGTAATTATTAATGTAAATAATTATATAATACAAAAAAGAAGATGCTTTAGAAATAACGAAGATATTATAGCTGAAGTAGAGTCATTTCCAAGTCTTAAAAACTTAGAAATAATTGATTTAAAAACATTTGATGATTTAATTGACATTGAAGAAGAACTAAGACGTCCTATTCTGTTTAATGAAGTAGTTAAAGATTTAGAATCATGGTTTATCATTATTGATGATAAGATGGTATTTAGATATATACTAAAGGCAAAGATAGATAAGAAAAAATCTAAGTTAGAAAAGTAAAAATTGGTTTTTAAAAGTTTAAATACAGGTTTTATTAGAGAGACAAAAAAATATTTTGTCTTTTTCGTTATTAAGAAAACGAAATCTCCTTTAAACTATAATTATTTATAAAGTATATACCATAAATAAAATGTTTTTTTGTTAATTATACACTTTTTTACAATAAATTAATCAAAATATTAGACAATGCCTTAAAATAAAGATAAAATAAATATATAAGTATAAGGAGAATGAAAACATGAATGGAAATGTAAGAATTGAAAATTTAGACTTTAACGAATTCCCAGACAGAGCAAGAAGATTAGAAGATTTAGGAAAAGACCTAGCTTCAATAATGAAAGACATTTATAAGGAAGTAAATGAACTACACAATTTCTGGTATGGTAAAAGATATAAGGAATTGACTATTTTATTTGGAAATGTAAAACCAAGTCTAGATGAAATGCTAAAACTTGTTGGTGCTGATATACCTGACAAACTTAGAATTATTGCAAATAACTATGCTATGGCAGATCATAGTGATATGGTAGCACAAGTAGGTGGAACAAAGGTAGAGTTATTGGAAGAAGTTGTAGAATTTAATGATACTACTTTCAGATTTCTTCAAAAGGAAATAGAAGGAAAAAGAGAAAATATTATGCAGCTAAAAAGTAAGATGCATGCTAAGTTTGAAGAAGTAAACAAATTTTATACTGAACTTAACCAAATATGGCAAAGTGATGCATATGAAACTTTTAAAAGTAAGCTTACTGAATTGCAAAAATTGATAGATAACACATTGGAACAAATATTTGATGCTGAGTTTACAAGACTAATGAATCAAACAATATCAGATATGCAAGATGCAGAATCAAAAAATACTATGCAATAATAAAAATAATAAAGTATTATACCTGACTTAGGTATAATATTTTGTGTTACCAAAATAAATAAAAATGATGATAAAATTTGGTTTCTGACAAAAATTAAAAATGATAGTCTGAAATCTACATCAATGAAAGTGGGAGTTGTTATGACAAAATTTATAGCATTAGAAGTTTCAAGGATAGCTGAAGAAATAAAACAAATACATGAAAAAATGAGAGTTTTGATAGATGAAGATTTGGATAAGCAAATAAAACAACTTGATTCAGCTTGGAAGAGTTCAAGTGCTTCTTCATCATGTATAAAAAATATCAGAAAAATAAAAAAAGAATCTGATAGAATTATTGAAACAAGCTCAGAACACATGGAAAAAGAAATAAATAAAGTTAAAACAGACTTTTTAAATGCTGAACTTAATAACACACTTTAATTGAAAGATGGTGAATATATGACAGTTAAAATAAATGCGAATTTAAATTCAATTAAAACCAACAAAGAAAATATAGAATGTTTAGGAAAAGATTATGAACATCTTTTTAAAAAACTTGAGGACAAGCTATACATTGAAATGAAATTGTATTGGAATGGCAATAGATACTACGAGTTCATCAAGGACATAGAAATATATATGGATGCCCTAAAGAATATTGAATTTATGTTAAGTGAAGTAATACCAAGTGATTTAGAAATGGTAATTGACACTTATAGAAAACGTAAAAGAAATAATATTAATTTTTACAAAGAATTGCTAAATAAAAACAAAAATAAGAATAAAAATGAAAAAGAAAATGAAGATGAAAAAATATATTAAACTTGGAGTGATTTTATGACAAATGATATTATAGATGTTGGAATAGCAAGAACCAAAGCCAGTACACTTGAAACATGTGCTACTAATTTATCAAAAGCAAATAGTGCTATGTCAAATATAAGTACAATTATAGGAATTGGATGTGACCTAGAACAAGCAGAAGTTCTTGAAAGTGATATTGCTCAGATTACTCAAAGTTTAGCAAGTGCAATAACAAAAATAAATTCTATTGCTACTAAAATAGTCCCAATTGCTAATAAAATAAATGAAGAAAGACGTCTAGAAGCAGAACGAAAAGCCAGATTAGAACAAGAAGGAGCTGGTAATTGATATGAACGATACATTAGTGTATGAAGAAGATAGCATGAATCCAGCACTTGCTTCATTTGAAAGTCTAAAAGAAATTTTAGAAATTGCTATAACAGTTATAAGTGGTGTTAATTCTTCATTAAATACCGAAATAAACGGAAGGCTTTCACCAAGCTTAAATTCAGTAATTACTGATTTAAGAGAGACAATAGCAATAGTAGGGGTATCATGCAATTATATTAATAATATGATTGGTTCAACCAATATAACTGAAAATGAATTAAATTTATACCTAGAAGATTCAGCAAATAAAAGTGGTAATTTTATGGAGTCATTGTTAACAGATAGTAGTGGTAATCTGCTCTTATCTGGTTTTTCTGCAGAGGATATGGAGCTAATAAAAAAAGGAAGCAAAGGCGAAGATGTCAAAAAATTACAAGAAGTATTAATATCTTTAGGTTATTTAAAGGCATCTAATGAAATAGATGGTATATTTGGAGATAGAACTTTAGCAGCTCTTAAAAAATTTCAAGAAGATAAAGGTCTAGCTTCTGATGGGATTGCAGGAAAAAATACTTGGGATGCTGTTGGAACAGTTCTAAGTAGTACACATTTGAGTGGAGTAGACAATTTTATAGGATTATCAGAAAATCTTACAAATCTAAAAAAAGGAAGTACAGGTGCTGATGTTATAGCTCTACAAACTTTATTGATAGAGTTGGGTTATTTAAAAGGGAAAGCTGACGGTGATTTTGGAAATCAAACTCTTGCTGCACTTAAGCGATTAAATGCTAATTATCGTTTAGATTTAAACATAACTGGAGGAGTAAGTGTTGAAGCTTTTAAACAAATTGCAAATGATATAGAAAATAATATTTTATCCATACCACCTTATACCTCATCAGCAATATATGATAAAGAGTTTTTTAATGGTAAAGGGTCGCATGAATTAGAAGGGGTTGATGGTAGATTATTAGCCCGCTTAGAAGCAATGGCAAAAGCATATGGTTTAGAAACACTTGGTCTTAGTGATGCCTTTAGAACAAAGAAAGATCAACAAACAATGTATGATAATTATAAAAATGGCAGAGGTGCTGCAGCTAACGAACCAGGAAAGAGTCTTCACGAATATGGAGGTGCAGTGGATCTTGATAGAGCTTCTTGGGAAAGTAGAGAATTCTTTAAAAATTTAACAGATGCAGATTTTGCAGCATTTGGTTTATCTAGACCAGCGTATAAGCCAGAAAAAGGACTTGATACTTCTAAAGATGAATCATGGCATATTCAGATAATAGAAACATCAGATGCAAGAGTTAGTGGATATGATAAAGGAATGGAGTATTTTAACTCTATACCATTAAATCATTATAATGACATAAGTGAGGTACCACAACCGACATATTGAAGTAAGATGATAATAGGTGTCAAATATTAAGATATCTAATATTTGGTCAAAAAAGTATTATTAATGTTAATTAGATAATAAAGAGTATATTTCTTATTATAGGGAACTTCGCTCTTTATTTTTATATTGCCTCCCTTATTTTCTATATTAAATTAAAAACCTGCATATTTATTCATCATTAACATAAGTTTAAATGAATAATGAAAGTGGGGTAACTATGGATAAAACAGAAATTATTAAGAATATAGCATTAAGAACGGGTGGCGATATATATTTAGGTGTAGTAGGTGCTGTAAGAACTGGTAAAAGTACTTTTATAAAAAAAGTTATAGAAACAATAGTAGTACCTAATATTAGTGATGAATATGAAAGAAAAAGAGCTCTTGATGAAATACCACAAAGTGCTAGTGGTAAAACCATTATGACTATTGAACCAAAATTTGTACCTAATACAGCAGCAAAAATAAATATTGATGATTTTGACTGCAATATAAGACTTATCGACTGTGTTGGATATGTCATTGAAAATGCCAAAGGTGCAGAAGATGAAAATGGACCTAGAATGGTTAAATGCCCTTGGTATGATGAACCAATTCCATTCGTAGAAGCAGCAGAGCTAGGAACAGAAAAAGTTATTAAAGACCATTCAACAATAGGGATTGTAGTAACTACTGATGGTTCAATTGGAGAGTTTAATAGAAAAGACTACTTAGAGGCAGAAGGAAGAGTAATAAGAGAACTAAAAGAACTAGGAAAACCATTCATAGTAGTACTTAATTCAACACATCCAACATTGCCAGAAACCGAAAAATTGGCAGAATCACTACATGAAGAACATAATGTACCAGTAATAACAGTAAGCATTGAAACTATGACTGAAAAAGATATATATAATATTCTAAGAGAAGCATTATATGAATTTCCAATACTAGAAGTTAAAATAAACATGCCAGAATGGATTGCTATTCTAAAAAGTACCCATCATGTAAAAATGAATTATATAGAAGCAATTAAAAATAGTATTTGTGATATAGATAAATTAAGAGATATAGAAAACATTGCCAAGAACTTTTTAGGAAATGAATACATAGATAAAGCTTATTTATCTGAAGTTAATCCAGCTACAGGTGAAGTTATAGTGAATCTTGAAGCACCACCTGCACTATATGATGGAATACTAAAAGATATTATTAAAATAGATGTTAAGAATAAAGCAGAGTTATTATCTTTATTCCAAGATTATAATGAAGCAAAAGAAGAATATGACCAATATAAATATGCTTTAAAGATGGTTAAACAAACAGGATATGGAGTAGCTACACCATCACTATTGGATATGAAACTAGATACACCAGAAATTACTAAGCAAGGTAGTAGATATGGTATTAAACTAAAAGCAGTAGCACCATCAATTCACATGATAAGAGTTGATGTTCAAAGTACATTTGAACCAATTATAGGAAGTGAAGTTCAAAGTAAAGAATTAATTAACTACATAATGAAAGATTACGAAACAAATCCTGCTAATATATGGAAAAGTGAAATATTCGGTAGAAGCTTAGACGTTATTGTTCAAGAAGGAATACAGTCTAAAATCGCCATGATGCCAGAAAATATCCGTTATAAGCTAGCACAGACCTTAACAAAACTAGTTAACAAAGGATCAAATAACTTAATTGCAATAGTTATATAAAAGCAAGCAACAGCTTGTTTTTACACATTAATTATAAATAATTGACATTTATAATCAATGTGTAAAAAGACCAAAAATTAGTTGTAAATTTTGAGTAAAATGCCCAGTTTATAACGGATTTTCATGAAAAAGCAGTGAAAATACTAACAATTAATTGCAATTGCCCAAAAAACGTGTTATTTTATATATGTAAGCATATAGTGCTTAAAAGAAAATGGAGGTAATATAATGAAAAAAGCTGAATTAATTGAAGCAGTAGCTGCAAGCGCTGGAGTATCAAAAGCAGATGCAGGGCGTGTAATTGATGCTACATTTGAAGTAATCACAAAGTCTCTTAAAAAAGGAGATAAAGTTCCAGTAGCAGGATTCGGAACATTCGCAGTATCTAAGAGAGCTGCTAGAGAAGGACGTAATCCACAAACAGGAGCAACTGTAAAAATACCTGCAAGAAAAGCAGTAACTTTCAAAGCTGGTACAGCATTAAAAGAAGCAGTTAATTAATATTGATGTTAAAGTGGGAGACCACTTTTTCTTTTGTCAAAATAAGAGTAAAGTAATATGTAATATCCATATATTAATATCCATATTTCTTTATATGTATATATATAAATGTTATAATTAAATAGGTGATACTTATGTTAGAAACGTCATTGAAATTACTAAAAAAAATTGAAGAAAAAGGATTTGTTGCTTATATTATAGGTGGTTATGTTAGAGACCATTTACTAGGCGTTGAATCAATTGATGTAGATATTACAACTAATGCTACCCCAAAAGATATTAGAGATATATTTCAAAATACAGTACTACCAACTGAATCATATGGATCAGTTACAGTAGTTATAAAAAACATTCATTTTGAAGTTACTACATTTAGAAAAGAATCAGATTATATTGGACATAGAAGACCATCAGTAGTAGAATATATTAATAATCTTTTAGAAGATTTACAAAGACGTGATTTTACCATTAACACTATCTGTATGGATAGTGAAGGAAACATCATAGATCTTTTAGGAGCTACAAGAGATATAGAAGAAAAAGAAATAGATACAGTAGGAGATAGTATAACAAAATTTCAAGAAGATTCTCTAAGAATACTTCGAGCAATAAGATTTGCTACTAAACTAAACTTTAATTTAAAGCCACGAGTTAAAGAAGCTATAATTGCAACTAAAGAATTATTAAGTGAATTATCTTATCAAAGAAAAAAACAAGAACTAGATAAGATTTTTGCTAGTAGCAATGCCAAGCATGGTATAGCCCTTTTATTAGAACTAGGTCTTGATAAAGAATTAGAATTATATAATTTAAAAGATGTTAAACTAGATACTGATTTGATTGGTATTTGGTCATCATTAGAAGTAAATGAATCATATCCATTTACAAATCATGAAAAAGAATTAATTAGTAGCATTAAAGAGATCGTTAAAGAAAAACAAGTATCTAATCAAAGTCTTTATAAATATGGTCTTTATAACTGTAGCGTAGCAAGTGACATATTAAATATTGAAAGAGATATTATTACTGCAAAATATGATAATCTACCTATATATAGTAGAAAAGATATCAATATCAAAAGTGAAGATATTATAGATATTCTAAATAAACCAGCAGGATCACACATAAAAGAAATATATCTTGATTTAGAAGATAAAATTTTATGTCACCATATATTAAATGAATATTCACAAATAAAGAGGTATATAATAGAACATTATCTAGGGGGATAGTATGAAAAATAACAAAATTAATGAGTTAGTAAAGGAAAAGAATATTGTTATACCTATGTATATATATAAATTAAAGAGTAGGTTCAATATTGATACAGATACATTTATATTTTTGATGTATCTACATAATTCAGGTAATAGAATATATTTTAATATTAATAATATTACTGATGAATTTGGCTGCGATTTACCAAGTGCTATGGCATATATTACTAAATTAGAAGAGCAGCATCTAATTGCAATAGAAGTTGTTAAAAATGAAAAGAATGCTATTGAAGAATATATCTCTTTAGATTTTTTTCATAACAAATTATCCAGTATTCTAATTGAAGAAATGAATAAATCAAGTGTAGAAGAAGAAACAATCTATGATTTAATTGAGATATCTTTTGGACGTCCATTAAGTCCGATTGATTATGAAATAATAAATGCCTGGATTGATGGTAAGCACGGTGAAGAACTAATAAGAGAAGCTGTTAAAGAAGCAGCTTTCAATGGAGTAAGTAACTTGCGTTATATAGATAAAATACTTTATGAATGGAGTAAAAAAGGATTTAAAACAAAAGAAGATGTAGAAAAAAATAAAAAAGCATTTAGGGAAGAAAAATCTAAAACAGAAGTATTTGATTATGATTGGATGGAAGATAGTCTTGATTAAAGAATTAGAAGCCTATTTAAATGAATTAGTTCCAAACCCAAGATGTGAACTTAATTATGGTAATGATTATGAATTCCTAATAGCTGTAGTATTAAGTGCTCAAACAACAGATAAATCTGTAAACAAAGTAACAAGCATTCTTTTTAGTAAATATGATACCTTAGAAAAACTTAATAATGTTAGCATAGAAGATATAATAGACATAATAAGACCAATTGGTACATTTAACAGAAAAAGTATTTATATTAAAGAGATTGTAAAAAAACTAATAGAAGAATATAACAGTAAGGTTCCAAATAATAGGGAATCTCTAGAATCATTCCCAGGAGTAGGTAGAAAAGTTGCTAATGTTGTTTTAAGTGAACTTTATAAAATACCCACAATAGCTGTGGATACTCATGTAACAAGGGTAAGTATTAGATTAAAACTTGTTCCTAAAAATGCAAATGTATTAGAAATAGAAAAAAAACTAATGAAACTAGTGGATAAAAATAACTGGTCTAAATTTCATCATCAAATGGTTCTATTTGGAAGATACTACTGTAAGGCATCTAAACCAGAATGTAGTACTTGTAACTTAAAAAATATATGTAATTATTATAAGAAAAAAGCATAAATGAACAATTTAAAGATTGTTCTTTTTAAATTTAAACAACTTAAAATTCAAGAATTATTATTAATTCATTATAGTCTTATCATAAAACTTATGGTAAACTAAACTTGAATATAAAACAAACAATACTATGGAGGGATTATTATATGAATAGAGTTTTTATAGGTAAATTCAAATACGGAGATCAATTAGAAAGAAATTATTATCGCCATGATGAATCAACACTAACTGACCATGAATATCATTTTAGTGGGTTACAGGAAGGTGATTTTGTTTTACCAATTCGTGATGCAAAAGTATCAAAACTGTTTAAATTAATTGGATTTGAAGCTGTAGATGGTGAAATGGGAGTAAAAGCAAAGTTTGAAACAGTAAAAACATTCGACCCATCTATAAGCCTTGCAACAGTTTGTTTTTGCAAATATTTTCAACCTAATTTGGTACTTATGAATAAAGCAGTAAAGTCTACAAGAGGAATTGGTTTTCATCAACTCCAGCTTGAAAACACAAGCATATCAATTACTGACATCGATTTTAATAGAGATAAACGCCGCTATTTTGTTTGCACTAGTAAAAAACTTGAAGATATTTCTTTTTTTAAACCATCTGACATATGTGTAGTGATTACAGATAAAACAACAGCTATTTTAGATATTGTAGAATTTAATGGACAACAATTTAATCAACATGCCGCCTTTTATACTCTTCTTCAAAACAAAGTAACAGAGAGTGAAAAGCAATATACATTGAAAGAATTGTGCGAATTTGCAAGCCCAAAATGTGATGATGCAAAGATGAAAGAAAATTATTTAAAAGCAGTAATTTCATCCTTAGAAGAGGATGAAATATTTTCAGTTGATAATATTGTTTCACTTTATGATAATTTAATTGTAGGAAGAAAAAGAACTTCAAAACAAAAGAAGCAGAATGATAAATCAATTGATTCTTTAGATGAGAATTCTGAAGAAGATGAACTAATAGATTTTGAAGATTTATCAGCCTATGAACCATATGCAAAATTAATGGAATTTAATCCTAATATAATTCTATATGGTCCCCCAGGAACTGGTAAAACTTATGGTGCTAAGAAGATTATTGAAGCATTTGAACAAATGAATGGTAATCCTGTATCATTTGAAGCAGTGCAAAAGGAAGGAAGAGCAAAATTTACAACTTTTCATCAAGCCTTTTCTTATGAAGAGTTTATTGAAGGTATACGACCTAGAGTGGATGAAGAAGGAAGAATTTCTTATCCAGTAGAACCAGGTATATTTAGAGAATTTGCAGAAGACTGTAGAATTCAAAGTGAAAAAAAGAATCTAAAAGACAACTCGCTCATCTACACAACTCCAACTAGTAAAGTTTGGAAAGTGTCACTTGGTAGGCGAAATGAAGATGACAAATACAAAATATTAAGAGACAAAAATGTTATTGCTTATGGTGCACCTGCAAATGATGTAAGTGACTATAGTGATACTCAAATAGATGAATTAGACACAACAGGTATGTTAAAAGCAATGCATAGTAAAATGGCAATTGGTGATATTATTTTTATTTTTGATAGCATAAGAACAATACGCTTAATTGGTGTTATAACTTCAGAATACTTTTATACTGAAGAAGACACTTTTGGGTATAATCATAGACGTAGTGTAAAATGGCTTAGAAACTGTGAAAATAATCCAATTGACATTTTTGAACTAAATCGTGGTAAACAACTTACACTCTCAGCAATTTATGAACTTAAGATATCTGCTACAGAAGCAATAGCATTAATTGATATTGAAGAAGACAAAGAAACACCAGCAAAATCTTATTATTTAATTATAGATGAAATAAATAGAGGAAATATAGCCAAAATATTTGGAGAACTGATAACTCTTATTGAAAAAGATAAACGTGAAAGTTTGTCTTGTACCCTTCCTTATTCAAAAAAACAATTTACTTTACCAAAGAATCTTTATATTATTGGCACAATGAATACAAGTGATAGGTCGATTGCTTTACTAGATACAGCTTTAAGGCGTAGATTTGCTTTTATCGAAATACAACCAGATTCTTCGTTACTTGATAGTGTACATCTAACTATTGGTGGTAATGTATCACCATCAAAGTTACTACAAGCTATAAATAATAAACTTACCAAAGAAATAGACCGTGATCACAGAATTGGTCATAGCTATTTTTGGAATAAAGATCTTGTTACTAAATATGATTTATATAATGTATGGTATTTTAATATCATTCCACTTTTAATGGAATACTTTTATAATGATGTTGAAAAAGTCTCTGAGATTATTGGACCTGAGTTTGTTAATAAAACAACTAAAGAAATTGAACAGTTGAGCACTAAAGCAAATGAAGATAATATCTCTGATTTTGAAAGTGCCCTTATCAAAATCTATAAAGGAGAGGATTAGTATGTCTAGTCCTCTTATAACTATTTTTGAAGATAGACAAAAGAAAGTATCATTAACTGAATCTCAAAAGAATGATATCTTATCGTTTAGAGAAATAATAGGACAAAATAATGTTAGATTAGATTATGATGGTACTCTTCAAATAATGCACTATGTTGGTTTTATTTCAAAAGGTAAAACACGACTACAAGTATTACCTAAAATATATGAATATGAGCTCCTTGATAGTGAAAAAGAACAAAGAGAATCTATGAATGTACTACTTAATTTGTTACGCACATCAAAGTTTAATAAGCTTCTACAATTACCAGAACAAGAAAGTTCAGGAGCTTCATCAGATATTTTAGAAATCTTTATTTCATTATTTGCAGATAAAGTTTTTCATACATATTCAAGGCAAATGAATAGGGAATACATTGATATAACAGAAAACAGTCAATTTATAAAAGGCAAAATAGATTTTGCTAATAATATTCGTTCTAATCCTATAAGAAAAGACCAGCATATAATTAAGTATCAAAGTTTTGAACATGACAACATAATAAATAATGTAATTAAAACAGTTTGTATTAAATTAATCTCTTCAACAAGAACTTCTGAGAACAAGAAGAACTTAAAAAGAGCACTAATATTTTTGGATGATGCTAAAGAAATTGCTTTATCAAAAGAGTTGATTGATTCAGTAAAATTTAATCAACTTAATATGCCATTTAAACCTGTTTATGAAATGGCAAAGATGTTTTTCTACAATATATCACCTGAAAGTTACTGTGGAGATAGTACGGTCTGTTCATTTCTTATTCCATTAAATGAATTATACGAATATTATTTATATAAAGTTTTAGAAAATATGGGCACAGATTTTAATGTAAAATTTCAAAACGAAGCTGTGTTTGCAGTTGATGGAGAGAACAAAATATCATTAAAACCTGATATTATTGTTTATCATCAAAAAGATATTGCTTTTATTGTGGATGCAAAATACAAGAATCCTGAATTTAAAAATGGTAAATATGATAATATCAGTCAAGCAGATATGTATCAAGTCTTTGCCTATGCAAGAATATATGGTATAAAGCAAGTTGCTTTAATTTATCCTCAATTTGACAAAATAGCACCACCAGTTAAGAAACTTTATTTAAAAGATTTTGACTCAGATATTACGCTTACATTAGCGTGTATTGATATTAAAAATTCTGATATTAAAGAAGCATCAGCTTACATGAAAAATATACTAGAATTATAAAGAGTAATCATTCATTATCTATTGAATGATTTTTTTCTATAAACATATATTTTTATAGGTGATTTTATGAACCATGCAACCCACAGTTTTATAATAAGTACTATAGCAGGTCTTACAACATTAATAGGAGCATTAATTATATTTATTAAAAGTGATAAAAGAAACAATATTATTTGTTCTAGTTTATCATTCTCTGCAGGTGTTATGATTGCTATATCAATATTTGATTTAATACCAACATCATTTAAATATTTAAGTGATACCTACAATATAATACCAGCAATGCTAGTAGTATCATTATTTACTATAATTGGAATAATAATATCATTCTTTATTAGTAAACTAATTCCAGAAAAAAAAGAGGATAACAACAACCTCTTTAGAACTGGTATTTTATCAATGATTGTATTAATGCTTCACAACATTCCAGAAGGTATTGCAACCTTTATCACTTCAATGAATGATATAACATTTGGTATTACAATAGCACTTGCTATAAGCTTACATAATATCCCAGAAGGAATATCTATAGCAGTACCAATCTATTATAGTACTAATAGTAAGCTTAAGCCTTTTATTTATACTTTTATAGCAGGTATATCAGAGCTATTTGGAGCAATGCTTACATATAAGTTTTTATATCCGTATATGAATGACTTAATATTAAGCTTCTTATTTGCAATTATAGGAGGTTTAATGATTCATATTGCTATAAGTGAATTATTACCATCAGCAAATAGATATGGTAGTATAAATAAGATTATCAAGGAAGTTATATATGCAGCTATTTTAATGTTAATATGTCACTATTTATTACATTAGAAATTAAAATAAACTATATACAAAAGTTAAATAGATGTAGCAAAAGACCCCAACAAAAAGGCCTGAAATATATCAAGTTAATATATACAACTTGTTTATTCATAAAATAGTGGTGTATAATGAATCTTATAAAAGGAGTACTAATATGGAAAAATATAAAGAATTACAGGATTTAATAAAAGAATATGAGAAAACTAAAATATGGGAATATATTGATGGTGATGATATTTTCAAACTAGATGGATTTGATGAAAATATTTACATTTCAATTATGGGCAATGCAGGAATAGACTATGGAATAGGTATTTATTATAGTAATCAAGACCTATTAAGTCAGTTAGATATAACTTATGGTCAACATGCAAACTCACCTGATGCTTTTATTCGTTTGAAAGCATATAAAATCACTTTAGGAAGTCCTGGGCATATGCTAACAGATAAAGATAAAAAACAATTGAAGTCTAATAACATTAAACCTAAAAATGTGGTTTTCAGATTAACTGCTGGAAAATTGCCAAGGGTTGTAACAGAAGATGAAAGTTCATTATTAATAAGCATACTAAAAAGAATTATTAATATTTCAAATTATATTATTACTAATAATTTAAACTTTGATTCAATAAAACAAGAGCATATGTATTCTTTTAATGAAAAAGAAGAAAAGATAACAGTAAAAGAAATTAAGTATCCTTCTCTAAAATACCAATTTATAAAACAGTCAAAGCTGGATGAAGACCTATTGAATAAAGCAGCATGGATTAATCCAACAGGTGAGCTTAATATTGGATTATTATACTTTCCAATGTTTATGAAGGATACTAAGAGCTATCCACTTATGGTAATTATTCATGATGTAAAATCAGATATGATTATAAACATGCAGATTATTAAAGATGAAGAACAGTCTGAAATTGCCAATGCCATTTTGAGGACTTTTATTGACAAAAGAATCATCCCTGAAAAATTAACATTTAATTCTAATGAAATAGCAGATATAAGTAAAGAACTTATTAAAGAATTTAAAATATTATATAGAGTTGATGAAAATATGGAAAAATTATTTGAAATTTGGAATAACATGTATGAAAATATTTTTTAGCATATATAACATAAGAACGATAATTACATTGTTCTTTTTAAATTCTAAACAATATCACCAAAAAAGAAACTTGAAAAGTTTCTTTAATTAACTGTAATAGTTCTTGTTAAAGTATTAGTATGTGGACCACATTTTATCGAATATGTTACTAAATACTCACCAATACTATCTATTGTTGTTACAGTGCTATCAGTAGCGGTATCTTTTATAGTAATCTTAACAGTTGTAGAACTATCTAAAGTAACATCAACAGAATCCTTATATACTATTACATCACTTTTAGTTGGCTGAACAATACCATCAACTGTATATGTAGAAGTAGGCGATATTGCAAGCTCGCTAGAGTAGTCAACAACAACTTTATAAGTAAGAGTATATGTTGAACCACTACTACTATTATCACTATAGTTTTGGAATGATGTAATAACTTTATATGTCCCATTTGGATCAGTAACATTAGATATACTAAACTTAGGGTCCTTTGTAAATCCTAGGTATGTATTCCCTTTATATACTTTATATCCAAATGCACCATAGTTTTCGCCTGAATATTCAGGTTCTTCTGCAGCGTTCCAAGATAGGTTAACCATCATGTTACTTGGATTATACATAGCATTTAAATTTCCAACATTAGGTAACTTATTATAAACAGTAGATACTTCAGTAGGTTCAGTCCCAACTTTAAACCATTCATAAATAATTTTATCTGGAGGCGTATTAGGACCAGCTAATTTATCAGTCCCAACCTCAACCCCAATCTTAGCAACACTGCTAGGAACTTTAAAGTCCTTACCATTTTTCTGAAACATAAATGAACCAATGTTACCCCATATTGCTTGACGTTGATAATAAGAAGCATTAGGAGTAGTTTGATAATTACAGTCAACTGGTTCATATCCATACCAGAGTCCAACTACAATATCCGGATCATATCCAACAATCCAAGCATCATTAATACCTGAAGTAAATCTACACTTAGCTATTATTTCATTTGGATAGTTAGTAGTACCTGTTTTAGCAGCTACATTTACTCCAGGAACTTTAGCAACAACACTAAGCCCATCAGTAACTGCCCATTTAAGAACATCAGTAATCATAAATGCCGTTGAGTCACTCATAACTTTAACTCGCTCTTCTTCATGAGTAAATACTTCATTAGTATCTCTAAATACTATTTTTGATATAGCGTATGGTTCATAATAATAACCACCATTAGCAAATGCGGCATAAGCAGCAGCCATCTCCAGTGGATTTGATCCATTAAAGGCACCAACAGAGTGAGCTTCATGAAGATATCCATTTGATACTTCAGGATGTAATCCAAGTTTTGTAACAAAATCAATTATCTTTTTATTTTCCACTTGTCTAAAAGCTTTTAAAGCTGGAACATTTCTTGAAAGTCCTAATGACTGTCTAAGTGTTAAAGGACCATAGTAAAGAGCATCAGAGTTACGCATTGGTTGACCACTACCATAGTTTGTAGGGTCATCAATGAATATCTTAGCAGTTGACCAGTTACTATATTCAATACCTGGTGCATAGTCGAATAGTGGCTTAGCACTAGAACCAACTTGACGCTTAGAGTCTCTTGCGAAACTGTGACCACGTACATCACGATTACGTCCATCACTAATAGCAATTACTTTACCAGTCCAAACATCAACAGCAGCAACGCCAGATTGAACAACAGGGTTCTCCCAATTATGGGACTTTCCACTAAATATATCATCAAGTTTTTCTTGTTTATAAGCATCCATATTAGTATATATTTTAGCAGACACATTATAAGGATTTATACCATATTTATCTATCGCTTCATCTATAACCAAATTAAGATATGATTGATACTTATCAGAAGTACCAGTGCTTTCACGTAGAAGACTTGCTACTGGAATAGCATTAGCTAAGTTTGCTTCATCAAATGTAATATATCCATGCTCATACATTAATTTTAAAACAGTTTCACGACGTTTTTCAGCAGCAGCAGGATTTCTAAATAAGTCAAAACTAGTAGGTGCCTGAAACACGCCAGCAATTGCTGAAGCTTCAGCTAAAGTAAGATCAGCAGCATGCTTACCAAAATAAGTCATAGCAGCTTGTTCCACTCCATTAGCATTACTTCCAAGAAAGTGAATGTTAACATAAAACTCCATAATCTCTTGTTTTGAAAATTCCTTTTCAATCTTAAATGAAGATAAATATATGTCAGTAAATTTACGTATAATTCCTTCTTTACCTGATACTATTTTACCATCAGTATAAATATTTTTAGCAACCTGCATAGTTAATGTAGAAGCACCACCAGCATCACTCTTACCAGCTAACTGTAAAACAGTAGCTTTACCAAACCTAGCAGCATCAAAACCGTTATGTTGGAAATATCTAGAATCCTCAACAGCAACAATTGAGTCAACTAAAGCTTCACTCATCTGATTATAGGTAATAATCTCACGCATCTCAGTTCCTATCTCAGCAATCTTTTCATTATTATTAGCATATATAACAGTAGTTTGAGATTTATAAAGTTTTGATTTATCAAACTCAGGTGCAATTTCCACTATATAGTTAACAAACCATCCAGCAGCACCAATAGCAGCAATA
>JGI994J12354_10001126_pt1 | contig 27074 bp, 29 predicted proteins | sample IntmicLarv3ML3BL_FD_12354 | JGI IMG/M metagenome (IMG submission 12354)
GCTACTCCTTGCAGTGGCACTCTCTTTTTCTACACTAAGCGCCTGTGCACCAAAAGAAGTAGTTGAAACAGCGCCTGAAGTCTCTACCACAGAAACAGTATCTACCGAAACTATATCTACAGAAATTATTATTACTGACCAAATCGGTCGAGAAGTAACTTTTGATCAACCTGTCAAAAAACTTGTTTCTTCCTACTACATCTCAACAGCTATCCTTGTTTCTTTAGGCCTTGAGGACGACCTTATAGGCATAGAGGCCAAGGCGGAAACAAGAGGTCTTTATAATCTAGCTGCACCTGCGCTTATTAACCTTCCTGCTATCGGAACAGGTAAAGGTGTCAATATCGAAGAAATTGCGGCTCTCGAACCTGATGTAGTTATTATTCCAAAAAGACTGTCTGATGCAGTTGAATCCTTCGAAAGCCTTGGAATACCTGTAATTGTTGTAAACCCTGAAACTCTTGATGATTTTAAAGAGTGTGTTGCAATACTCGCAAAAATAACAGGCACTGATGAAACTGCTGAAAAATTATTAAACTACTATGATGAAAAAATGGAGTTAGCTACGTCTCTTACCGACGGTTTAGAAAATCCTCCTTCTGTTTACTTAAGCGCAGGTAGCGATTATCTTTCAACCTGTACATCCCAAATGTATCAAAACGATTTAATCGCCATTGCCGGTGGTGATAATGTTTCAAAAGAACTTACAGACGGATATTGGCAAATGGTTTCCGCAGAACAGATTAACCTTTGGCAACCAGAGTACATATTTGCAGTAAGCTATGCAGAATATACTCTTGACGACATCAAGACTGACCCTGCTTTTTCAGAAATACCTGCCATAAAAAATGATAATTTATTTGTATTCCCTTCTGCTATCGAGCCTTGGGATTACCCAACACCGTCCTCAGTTTTAGGTGTTCTTTATCTTACACACATTCTTCACCCTGACTTATACACACAAGAACAGTATATTGAAGAAGCAACAAATTTCTATAAAGATTTTTTTGGAATAGACATTACTTTAGAAGATTTAGGTCTTTAAATAGAACTAAAAAGGAGGAACAACCATGAAAAAAACTGCAACTTTGGCAGCTATACTTTTTGGGTGTATCCTCCTTTCTTGTTGTATAGGCAGATACCATTTAAGCCCTATGGATATAGTTAGTATCATATTAGGAAACCACACATCAAGCATGGATACAAATGTATTTTTAAACATACGTCTGCCAAGAACTATTGTAGTGGTTATCAGTGGTGGAGCTCTTGCATTAAGCGGATTTGTATACCAAAGCCTTTTTAGAAATCCTTTGGTATCTCCTGATGTCCTTGGTGTTTCCAGTGGTGCATCTGTAGGCGCAATTATTGGGATATTATTCTTTCGCCAAAACCCAATTTTAATACAATCATTATCTTTTGTACTTGGAATACTTGTTGTCCTTTTGAGCATCGCTTTGGCACATGCTATGGGCGGTAAACGCCTGTATACACTAATTCTTTCCGGCATAATTGTAGGCTCTTTAGCAAATTCTGTAATTATGGTCTTTAAATATACTGCTGACCCTAACAGACATTTATCCGCAATAGAATATTGGCTTATGGGCAGTTTTAATACAGTTTTATGGAAAGACCTGTATCTATTATTACCATTATGTCTTATTGCATCTGTTATCCTTTTTTTATTAAAGCACCAACTTCGTGCTCTATCTCTTGGAGATGAGGAAGCGCAAAGTCTGGGGGTAAATGTAAAAATAATAAGTACAGTTGCCATTATCGCATCTACCATACTTGTTACCTCAGTGGTAAGTATTGCTGGGGTTGTAAGCTGGATTGGACTCATTGTCCCTCATATTACACGTTTTTTCGGCGAAGAAAATTACATGCACAATTTTAACCAGAGTATACTTCTAGGAGGAATCCTTCTCCTTAGCGCAGATACTTTGGCAAGAAATCTTTTTTCAGCTGAAATACCTATAAGTATTTTAACTGCTCTTATGGGCGCCATATTTTTATTAATATTCTTACGTTTAAAAAACCGAGGTTAGCATATGGAAATAAAAGTAGAACATATTTCGCTAAAACTAAAAAACAATCAAGTTTTAAATGATATAAACGTTTGCCTTCCTCAAGGTAAACTTATTATGCTTTTAGGCCCTAACGGTGCAGGAAAAACCCAGCTCATTAAAACAATTATGGGGTTTAAAAAACCTGATAAGGGGCAAATCTATTACGATAAAAAAGATATATTTTCTTTAAAAATAAAAGAGCGGGCAAAATTTGTAAGCTATGTGCCCCAAATTGATGATGAAAAAGTTAGATATAGAGTAAAAGAGTTTATATCAATGGGCTTTACACCTAACTTAGAATTTTACCAAAGTCCACCTGAAGAAATAGGCAGTGAGACATTAAAAACTTTATCCCTACTTGGCATAGAACACCTAGCAGACAAATTTACAGACGAAATAAGTGGCGGGGAATACAGACTTGTCTACCTTGCAAGAGCATTAGTGCAAAACACACCATGGGCCATACTTGACGAGCCTACCTCGTCTTTAGACTTTATAAAACAGCATACCTTTTTGCACCTTTTGAAAGAAACTACTGTAAAAAACAATAAAGGTGTTTTTACAAGTATTCATGACCCTTCTTTGGCGTTAAAATACGGAGATATTCTTTTTTTGATGAAAAATGGCAAGATAATTGATATAATTGACATGGATAATAAGGAGGAGCCCTCTCGTCTGGAAAATGGACTTAAGGCACTCTATGGATATAATACAAAACTTGAGGACACCACCTTTGGCAAAGTTCTCGTTTGGAAGGAGCACTAAAATGGTTTCCATTAAAGAATATAAAACTGTAAGCTCTCTTGAAGAAGCCTATGCCCTTAACCAAAAAAAAGGGAACAAAATAATTGGCGGAATGTGCTGGCTTAAAATGCAAAAGAAAAATATAAATATTGCTATCGACCTCAGTCAGCTTGGGCTGGATACGATTATAGAAAATGAAACATCTTTCAAAATCGGTGCAATGGTCACACTAAGAGACCTTGAAACTCACACAGGGATTAAAAACTTTTTTGGTGACGGCATAGAAAACAGCCTCTGCCATATTGTGGGCACTCAGTTTAGAAACTGTGCAACTGTTGGCGGAAGTATTCATATGCGTTTCGGCTTTTCTGATATACTTACTTCCCTTATGGCCCTTAATGCAGATGTAGAACTTTTTGACAAAGGTATTATTCCACTTAGGGAATACGCCCATACTTTCTCTAACAATGATATTTTAGTAAATATAATTTTGAAAAAAGAAAATATCAAAATGAAATACATGTCTTTACGAAACAGCTATAGTGACCTTCCTGTACTTGCTGTTGCTATATCGGAAAAAGATGAGCGCTACAGCGCAGTTGTTAGCGCAAGACCAAGTAAAGCAAAAATAATATATGATACTGAAAATATCCTTATAGGCGAAATAACTGAAGAAAAAGCCACTGCCTTTGGAACGTATGTGGCAAACAACCTAGACTTTGGCTCAAACAACCGAGGAAGTGCTGCTTACCGTAAACATCTATGTAAAGTTTTAGTTAAACGCTGTATTTTAGCGATAAATGGAGGTACTCAAAAATGATAGTAAAAATAAATATTAATGGAACCTCCATTACAAAAGATATAGAACCTGACATGATACTGCTGGATTTTCTTAGAGAAAATGGTTGCTATAGTGTTAAGCGTGGGTGCGAAACTTCAAACTGCGGGCTTTGTACTGTTTTAGTTGATGATAAAATTGTACTTTCATGTTCTTACCCTGCTCCTCGTGCAAACAACAAAAATATAGTAACCCTTGAAGGCCTGCAAAAGGAAACCGCTGATTTTGGTGCTTTTCTCGCAGATGAAGGCGCTGAACAATGTGGGTTTTGCTCCCCTGGCTTTATTATGGGAGTTCTTTCAATGGCAAAAGAACTTGAACATCCGTCTGATACTGAAATTCTTGAATACCTTAGCGGAAACATGTGTCGTTGTACAGGGTACGAAGGACAATTGCGTGCCATTAGAAAATATATGGCATGTCTAAAAGGGGTGGAAATGGTATGAAAATAGTAAATACCCCTGTAAGAAAAAAAGATGCTATGGCATTAGTAACAGGTAAGCCTGTATATACTGACGACATAGCTCCAAATGACTGTCTTATTGTTAAACTTTTACGCAGTCCCCACCCTCATGCAATAATTGAGGAGATTAATACGGATATTGCAAAAAAAGTACTAGATGTAGAATGTATATTGACCCATAAAGATGTTCCTAAAAAAAGGTTCACTTGTGCAGGGCAAACCTTTCCTGAGTTTAGCCCTTATGACAGATATATAATCGAGGATAAAGTACGCTTTGTTGGTGATACTGTAGCAATTGTTGCCGCAAAAACAGAAAAAGCCGCAGAAAAAGCACTTAAACTAATTAAAGTTAAATATAAAATTTTGGATTCCATTATAGATTTTAGGGAGGCTCTTGACAATAATACAGTAATTCACCCTGAAGATGACTGGAAAATCCTTGCAGATGTTGGCGCTGACAACAAAAGGAACCTTTGTTCAAGTGGGAGTGAAACTAATGGCGACATTGATACTGTTTTTGAAGAATGTGATGTAATAATAAGCGAAACCTATCACACAAAATCTATGCAACAAGCTATGATGGAAACCTTTAGGACTTTTACTTATTTAGATGCTTATGGCAGGCTTAATGTTGTAAGCTCCACTCAAGTACCTTTTCATGTTAGAAGAATACTTTCAACTGCTTTAGACGTTCCAAAAAGCAAAATTAAAGTCATTAAACCTCGTATTGGTGGTGGCTTTGGCGCAAAACAAACTGTTGTTTCGGAAATGTACCCTGCAATTGTAACAATGATTACAAAAAAGCCTGCAAAAATTATTTTCACCAGAGAAGAGTCTCAAATAGCCTCATCACCAAGGCATGAAATGCAAGTTAGTGTTAAAGTAGGTGCATCAAATGAGGGCATTATTAAAGCAATCGAAATAACCACACTTTCAAATACAGGCGCTTACGGAGAACATGGTCCAACTACTGTAGGGCTTTCCGGCCATAAATCAATACCTCTATATACTGCAAACTGTCAAGCCTTCCGCTTTAGTCACAATGTAGTTTATACAAACCATATGAGCGCAGGCGCCTACCGAGGATATGGTGCAACACAGGGACAATTCGCTGTAGAAAGCGCTGTTAACCAGCTTGCGGCTACCATTAAAATAGATCCTGTTAAAATTCGAGAAATGAACATGGTTAGAGAAGGTATGACAATGCCTGCATATTATAACGAAACCACCAACAGCTGCGCCTTAGACAGATGTTTGGAGCGAGCCAAAAATATGATTGAATGGGATAAAAAATATCCTTGTAAAGATGTAGGTAATGGAAAAGTTCGAAGTGTAGGTATCGCAATGAGCATGCAAGGCTCTGGAATATCTTTTGTAGATAAGGGGTCTGTTACAATAAAGGTTAATGACGACGGATTTTATTCCATGAATATTGGTGCTACAGACATGGGTACAGGCTGTGATACTATCCTTGCACAAATTGTGGCAGAAGTTTTGGAATGCCATATTGATAATATTGTTGTAAACGGTGTAGATACGGACACCTCTCCATATGATTCAGGGTCTTACGCATCATCTACAACATATATAACAGGTGGTGCTGCAATAAAAGCCGCTGAACTCCTTAAAAAGAAAATTATTCGCTCAGGAGCTGAAACTCTTGGTTTAAGTGAAGAAAATGTTGAATTTGACGGTAGCTGTGTAAAAGAAATAGACGGAGATAAGATTATTACACTTGCTGACCTTGCAAATAATGACATGTGCGGAAATGATAATGTTTTAGAGGTTACACAAAGTAATTCTTCTAAAGTTTCTCCGCCACCATTCATGGTTGGAGCAGTGGAACTTGAAATTGATAAAGAAACAGGGCATGTTGACATAATAGAATATGTGGCAGTGGTTGACTGCGGAACTACTATTAACCCTGCACTAGCTAAAGTACAAACAGAAGGTGGCCTTGCACAAGGAATTGGAATGGCATTATACGAAGATGTTATATATACTCCAAAAGGGCATGTAGTAGGTAGTTCCTTTTTGCAATATAAAATACCTTCACGCCTTGATGTAGGCAAGCTTAGCGTCAAATTTGAAAGTAGTTATGAGCCAACAGGTCCTTTTGGCGCAAAATCAATAGGTGAAGTTGTAATAAACACACCTTGCCCTGCTATTGCCCATGCAGTTTACAACGCAACAGGGGCTTGGCATAGAGAATTACCTATAACTCCTGAAAAAATTGTTAGAGGAATGATAAACCTTGAGGATTAAATTAACTATTTTTTACCCTCAAGGCTAAAGAATAATAAACATTAAAGGCTAAGCTCGTTGAGCCCAACCATTTATCGCCTAACTAAATTTACAAAAGGATTGATAAAATTTGAAGATTAAACCTATTATTTTAGCATCAGGTTTTGGCAGGCGTTTCGGTGAAAACAAACTACTAACACCTATAAATGCAAAACCTATGTTTTTACACTTAGTAGATAAATTGTATTCACTAAATAAAAAGGGACTCTTAGAGTCCCCTTTAGTTATAACCAAATATTTAGATATAATAAATATTTTAGAACAAAAAAATATTCAATATGCTCTTAACCCTGATGCTAATAAGGGAATGTCCTCTTCTATCAAAACAGGATTATCCCATTTAGAGAAGGAAAGCATCGACTATTACTTTTTTTTCAATGCAGACCAGCCATATCTTGAAGAAAAAACTATAGAATCCTTTGTCCTCTCCTATGTAGAAAGTAAAAAGCCCTTAGGCTGTTTTCTTAACAAAGATGCCTTAGGCTCCCCTGCCATTTTCCATAAAAATTTTAGACCTGAACTTATGGCACTTTGCGGTGATGTTGGTGGCAAAAAAATTCTTATCCAACACAAAGACCAAGCCTTTTTATACCCGAGTTACAACAACGAACTAAAGGATATTGATTTTTTGAATGATATGATACAGCCATAACTTCTACAGTAAAAAATAACATGCAACATATCTCATCAAAATAGCTTACTCAACCCAAAAGTATGTAACTTTAACACCTAACAACATTTGAGAGCAGGAATTATTAAGCTCTATCACCCATTAAGTAGCCTCTATTTTAAGTTCTGCATAAATTGTTTCAAATCCTGCTTTTTGCTTTCATTAAGGCTTGTATACCTTACTCCTTCAATTGCACCTTGTAGCGCATACAGCATATGTAAGCAAGCTCCTTCGTCAATAAGCCTAATACGTATAATCGCATCTTCACTTCCCATTTCTGCAAGCGCTTCCTTCGTATATACTCCAATATTATTTAAAGTTTTTTCTAAAACTTTACCGATATTGGGTAAGGTTGATAACTCTCCCACAAACATCACTTCCTCTGATATTTTTATACAGCAAACACCCAATATTTTTCAATCCTATAAATAGTTCCTTTTAACTTGTATTTTTTAGCCATATCCGACTCTTTTATATGTAGCAAAAACAGTAATTCATTATTTTATGATTCTAAAAACTCCAAAAGTTTTTCATACTCTTCCTTTGCACAAAGATAGCCTTTTTCATAAATTTTTGCAAGCTTGTCTACATCTTTTTCAAGCCTGCCTACCTTCAAATCTTCCTTTGGCCTTATTACAAAAATACGTCCTTCTTTTTCGCCCTGCTCTATATAATCCATTGTACTGTTATACATTTCATGTCTTATAAGAGCACTTTTTACAAAATTTGGATACTTTATATACCTAAATTTCATCAACAAAGGGGTGCTCATAGCACCTTTTACATATCCTTTTGGCTGAGTGAGCACCACTATATTTTTTTTGATTCCCATTTCTTCTGCTCTTTTAATAGGCACAGAATCGCTAATCCCACCGTCAAGGTATTTCTTTCCTTTAAACTTCACAATCCTAGATATTAAAGGCAATGAGGCTGATGCTCTTAGGCCCTCTATATCAACAGAAAAATCTTTAAGTTCAATATATTCAGCTTTCCCTGTGTCTACATTTGTAACAACAGCATACAGCTTTGTTTCTCTTTTATTATATGTTTCGTTATCAAAGAGATTTAGCTTATTGGGTATCTCATAATAAGCAAACTTTACACCAAACATGTCTCCTGTTGTGATAAGACTATAAACGCTACAATATCTTTTGTCATTTATGTAGTCCAAAACAACATCTTTTGCCCTGCCATGCTGTTTCGATACAAAGCTTGCACCATGGCACGCACCTGCCGAAACACCGATTATATTGGCAAACTCTATTTCTTTTTCAAGTAAAAAATCCAATGCACCTGTTGTAAAAACACCTCGCATGCCACCGCCTTCTAAGATAAGGCCATTGTTATATAACATTTTACCACCTCTAATTAGAACCTTCGGCTTTGGCCGAAGGTTCTTGTTTTTTACTTTCTATTATTCGCCAATACAATACCGTATTCAATAGCATTTACTAAACTTATTTCATTTTGTACACCCTGTCCTGCATGGCCAAAAGCTGTACCATGATCCACAGAACTTCTAACTATAGGCAATCCTAATGTAACATTAACCCCGCTTACTGCACCCCATTTTTTCTCAGCTCTGTCATAAACAAATCCTACTACCTTTAGTGGAATATGTCCTTGGTCGTGGTACATTGCTACTACTATATCGTACCAACCTCCTCTTGCTTTTGAGAAAATGGAATCCGGCGGAATCGGTCCGTCAACGTTCATTCCTTCTGATTTGGCTTTTTCTATAGCAGGTGTTATTTCCTCTATTTCTTCCACTCCGAAAAGACCGCCTTCGCCACAGTGTGGGTTAAGACCTGCAACGCCAATCTTAGGGGATTCTATACCAATGCTTTTACATGCCTCGTTTGCAATTTTTATTACATCGTAGATTCTCTCTTTTTTTGCTCTGTCACAAGCCTCTCTCAAAGAAACATGTGTAGAAACATGTACAACTCTTAAATCCTCATGGGCAAGCATCATTGTATATTTACTTGTTTCTGTCATCTCAGCATATATCTCTGTATGCCCTGAGTAATGGTGTCCCGCAAGATTAATCGCTTCTTTGTTAAGAGCATTTGTTATCGTTGCATCCACTTCACCTGCAAGTGCAAGCTGGATTACTTTTTCAACACAACGAAACGCCGCTTCCCCACACATAGCGGAAACTTTTCCGTACTGGAATTTTTCCATATCCACCAGCTCTAAATGGTATACATCTATTATTCCGTATTTAAACTCAGCCTCTTTAACGCTACTTATTTTATTAACTTTAATTTTGTCCTGTACTTTCAGAATTCGTATGGAATCCTCAAACATTTTAGCATCACCAATAACCACAGGGTTACATTGGTCGTATATTTCCTCACTTAAAAGCGCTTTTACTGTGATTTCGGGTCCGCATCCCGCTGGGTCACCCATTGTAATACCCAAAATAGGTTTCTTGCTCATTATGCTGTACCTCCACCGAATTAGTTTTTATATTGTTTTTTTGAGTTTATATTAATATAGTTAATTACCCTGATAAGAGTATCGTCTTCTCCGAAACCACCTGATTTTGTTACCATGCCACTACCGTCAGCCATACCTTCTTTTAATATACCAATAGGTACACCAGGCACTATTTCGTCTGTAAGTTCCATTCCTATTGAGCCAAGGGAATCACATATCTGGAAAGCTGTATCTCCGCCTGTAGCTACAATTGTTATCGGTTTTATGTCGTTATAAACACGTTTTACTATCTCGCCTAAGCTTTGCGCAATTATTAAAGATTTTTTTGCATCTGTTACATTTTCACGAAGAACCATTTTGTATTCCTCAAAAAGAGAATCTATGGCAACTATAACAAGTTTTTCCCCGCTTTGGAACAATTCCTTTGTCTTTTCAACTGCATCAACCACAGTTTTTTCATGTCCTTCATCAACTACACTCTTAGAATCCACTATAACAACTGGACAGCTTGTAGTTTCTCTTATTTTAACAACTTGATGTGCTGTTGCTGCATTTCTTGAGCCTACAACAATTAAAGCAGTACCGTCACATTTAATGCCAGACTTTTTCTTGCCTCCAAGTTGTTGCGCCAATCCTGCACTACCACAAAATACTTTTTTACAATTTTCTATAAGCATTGCCGCATCACTAATTACCGCCAAGTCTTCGTTACTAACTGTATCGAAAACAAAAATATTTGCACCTTTTTCAATTTGGCCTCTTAAAAAACCTCCAAGTCTTTCAGCGCCCTCTCTTATTTGGAATAATCTAACACCAATAGCTTTTCTTTTTGTTTCTGTGTTAAATATATTTGTTATATCAACATGTTTGTTATCCGGCATCATAAGTGTTCCGTCTGTAACTATTCTACCGTTATCAGGGAATGCAGACGCAACGAACGCAATGTCCGCGCCTGTAGCATCTAAAATCGCCTCCAATTCTGGAGCTGGATTTCCCCTCATAAGAGAATCCACTTTCTTATATATGTAGTCAACATTGTCAAGCTCTGAAATTTCTTTTGCTAGAGAATAGACTTTGTCATAAGCGTCTTGGCTTTCAATTTGTCTTGTATCAGTATTTATAACTACTACATCTGAATTATTAAATATTTGAGATGACATCTCGCATTCGTCTGCAATTTTTACAACTGTCGAGTATCCATTCTTTACATATTGAACACCTGTATCATTTGCGCCAGTGAGGTCATCGGCTATAATTATTATCACTATTAATCCCCCTTAAGTTTTATCCCCCTAGATTTATGGTAACTATTTTTTTATTATAATACAATTTTGAGTAAAAATATAGTAAAAAAATAACCTAAATTTTTCAAAAATAAAAAAGACTCTTCTGATTATTTTACTAAAACAGAAGAGTCTTTATAAATTAGCTGCTTCTAACACGTTCTTTTCTCCTTACTCCTATATTGTTAATACATATTATAAAACTTCGTGCTCATTAGTTGCACTTTCCATTGCACTTTTAAAAGAATAGCTTTTTAATCGTATTGCCTTAAAACAACGGTTTTTAAACTTTTCTACATTCCTTTTTTGGCGATAACCCCCATTCATAAATAAATCATTTTCACTATAAAATAATTTATTATTAAGAAAATTACTATCGTAACAGGGCATTTCTATAAAAATTTACTGTTGCTTTTAATCTATAAAATTATTTGATTAGCACTACAATCCATTTCCCCTGTTACAATTTCTTTTTCTAATTTCATTATATGTTTTCTAATATTATAAGTCAATATGCCGATATTTATTTTAGTGACTAAACTAATTGTTTATACAATCCTTTATTTTAGTTAGATCCTCTAAATAAGTTTCTTTTAGACTACGATTATAGATAATAGAGGCAGGGTGATACAAAGGAAGCACATTTTTCCCCTCTACATCAAGTTTTTGCCCATGAACGTCACCTATTGTTATTTTTTGATTTTTTGTAACTGCTTTTAACGGTACATTCCCTAATGTAACTATAAATTTCGGATTTATTTCTTCTATCTCTTTTTCAAGTAAAGGTAAAAACGCTTCTATTTCTTCCTTGGTTGGAGGACGGTTTACAGCGTTACCTGTTTTAGGGCTATTTTTTGACGGTCTTAATTTAACAACATTGGTTATGTAAATATCCTGTCTTTCTAATCCAACTATTTTTAAAAATTCGTCTAAATTTTTGCCTGCCACTCCTACAAAGGGACGTCCCTGTTTTTCTTCATTTGCTCCAGGCGCTTCTCCTACTAGCATAATTTTTGCATCTTTTATTCCTTCGCCAAAAACCAACTTTATACCACTGTATCTTTCAATATAATTATCTTTAATCTCTTCTAACATCATAAATTATATTCTCCTTTTCTCGTAAAATCAAAGAAAATCAAGACCTTATCCACAAATCAGGGTGGTTATAAACAAAAAATTGTGGATAACTCAAGTGAAAAAAAGTGCTGAATTTCAAATACTACCATATTTAGATTGATTTTAGCAAAATACCACTATATATCTAATAATCTTGTATACAATATTCTTTTATTGAAATTTAACATTTTTTTCTTAAAAATTCTTCTTTAAATTTATATTTTATTGTTAACCCTATAGTAGCCATTTTTTATTCTGCATAAAAAATCTACCCTTTGTATTTTCCCACAGTATGTAAGTTTCTTTAAATATTATATACAAAAATATTGATATAATAAACATTTTTTCAAATAAATTTTCAATTTAGGGTTACATAAGTTATTAACTGTATCCACAAAAAAATGTGGATAACTTTTTCTTGACATTAGTCATATTTGTAATTGTGTACAAATTTTGTTTTAGGTATTTCTTTATAAACTCACTTCAATTCTTTACCACCTTTTTCAGCTATAAATTTTTACAGCAACGCAGAAATAAGAATCATAGCGCAAAATCCCGGCAGCCCTAATATTCCAATAATTCCCAATGTCAAAACATTTATTCCTAAAGTAACACCAAACTGTGCCATAAAAAAATTAGTCACAAATATTCCTACTACTCCAAAAATTGTATTTATCCCTATTCCAAACAAGTACTTAATAGGTTTCACCATAATTAAAAGGACTATTAAAAGCCCAAATATTGCAATCATAATAGAAAATGGATTCATTCTACTCCTCCAAAAAAATATCTTTATAAAGCTAATATAGATTAAACCCTTAATAAATATGCCAAAATTGGGTATAATACTTATAGTTGACATTAGGTTAAAAACAATTATAATTATAGATATATAAAGTAAATTATAGCTATTTTTATTCTTTATTACTTTGAAGGGGTGAATTGTATGGATTTAAAAGGATCAAGAACAGAAGCAAACTTAATGGCGGCATTTGCAGGAGAGGCACAAGCATACACAAAATACACCTATTACGCATCAAAAGCTAAAAAAGATGGCTTTGTACAAATTGGCGACCTTTTTGAAGAAACTGCAGGAAATGAAAAAGAACATGCAAAAATATGGTTTAAACTTTTACATGACGGTAAAGTTCCTGATACAGCAATCAATCTTAAAAACGCTGCTGACGGGGAAAATTTTGAATGGACAGACATGTATGCTCAATTTGCTAAAGAGGCTAAAGAAGAAGGTTTCGACCATATATCATTCCTTTTTGGTTCTGTTGGAGCTATAGAAAAAGAACATGAAGAAAGATACCGTAAACTTCTTTCAAATATAGAGGATAAAGTTGTTTTCTCTAAAGACGGCGATGCAATATGGCAGTGTTCAAACTGCGGACATATTGTAATGGGTAAAGACGCACCTATGGTCTGTCCTGTTTGCGAGCATCCACAAGCTTATTTTCAGGTTAGGGCAGAAAATTATTAAATTGGCCTAATCTTAAGCGCTGTGTCCAAAAATGGGCATAGCGCTTTTTTAATTGTAATAAAAAGGAGAAAATTTTATGGCTACTTCTACCCAAATTTTATACGCACTTATAGGCACAGGATTTACATTTCTTGCCACCGTTTTAGGCTCATCCCTAGTTTTTTTCTTTAAAAAAGAAGTAAATATGCTATTACAAAAAGCTTTTTTAGGGTTTGCTGCTGGAATCATGATTGCCGCCTCTGTGTGGTCACTTCTTATTCCATCAATCGAAATGGCAGAAGGCTCTGTTCTTCCTGCCGCTATCGGTTTTGTTTTAGGCGGTATTTTCCTTATGCTTTTGGATAATCTTTTGCCACATATACATGCCAGAAACAACCTCCAAGAAGGTCTACCTTCCAATCTAAAAAGACCTACTATGTTGGTTTTTGCAGTAACACTACACAATATCCCTGAAGGAATGGCTGTTGGACTTTCTTTTGCCCTTGTGGCGCAAAACCCTGAAAACGGTGCTTTAGCAAGCTCCCTTGCCCTCGCTATCGGAATGGGATTGCAAAATTTCCCCGAAGGTGCCGCTATCTCTCTTCCCTTGAAAAAAGAAGGGCTTTCAAATAAAAAGGCTTTTCTCTTAGGCTCTGCATCAGGTATAGTTGAGCCTATTGCAGGAGTGCTGGCTGTTCTTATCGCATCAAGTATATTGACACTAATGCCATGGTTACTTTCTTTTGCAGCGGGAGCCATGATTTATGTTGTAGTGGAGGAGCTTATCCCTGAAGCTAATTTAGGCGAGCATTCCCATATAGGCACAGCAAGCGTAATGCTTGGATTTCTTGTTATGATGGTGCTTGATGTGGTGCTTGGATAATTACTCCACATAGGCATAACAGGTTATACATCGGAGTTTCTTGTTTTGATAGTACTTGATGTCCCGCTTGGTATAGCCTACATAGGTTTAAAGCCATTTCCATAATGAGTCTTTATTCACATTTTGATAATTACTCCAACTAGGCATAACAGGTTATACATTGGGATTTCCTGTTTTGATAGTGCTTGATTTCCCGCTTGGTATATCCTACATAGATTTAAAACCATTTCCATAATGAGTCTTTATATCTTGCTTGAATAACCTCTCCAACTGGGCATAACGGTTTTACGTTGGGATTTCTTGTTATGGTATTGCTTGACGTCCCGCTTGGTATCGCCTACATAAGTTTAAAACCATTTCCATAATAAGTCGTTATTCACACTTGGATAACCTCTCCAACTAGGCTTAACAGGTTATACATTAGGATTTCTTGTTTTGATAGCGCTTGATTTATCGCTTGGTATAGGCTACATAGACTTGAAACCATTTCCATAATCACTACACATGGGCTTAACAGATTATACATTGGGATTTCTTGTTTTTATAGTACTTGATTTATCGCTTGGTATAGCCTACATAGGCTTGAAACCATTTTCATAATAAGCCTTTATTCTCACTTGGATAATTACTCCAACTAGGCATAACCGGTTTTACGTTGGGACTTCTTGTTTTGATAGTGCCTGACATCCCGCTTAAATAACCTCCTAAGACTTATTCTTTTCCAGTATTTGGATTTTTCCCACCAATATTTGACTCCTCTCACACATCAATATACATTCTGCACTCAAAAAAATCGACTATAGAACCTATTGATTCCCGCCGATTTTTCTCATATTATATTAAATTTTGAAATTTTCTTCTTTGCCACTAAAAATTCCTATAATCCCTCTTTGTAATCATTTAATAGGATTTTTTGTAGCAGTTCCTGCTTTCCTTGGATAATTTTTTGGTGTTTTTGACACTTTTTCAATTATAACAACACTATGAACTATATCGCTATTGGGTATTTCTATTTTTTCAACCTTCTTAACCCTTCCACCTAGCTCAAAAATAGCTTTTTTACCTTCTCCAAGTTCTTCTGTAACATCGGGTCCTTTTAACGCCACAAAGCTACCACCAATTTTTATGAAAGGTAAACAATATTCACTTAAAACAGATAAATTTGCAACTGCTCTTGAAACACAAAAATCAAACTTCTCCCTTAGCAACGGATTTTGTCCTCCATCCTCTGCCCTTAAATGAATGTTATTAACATGTTCCAGCTGAAGTTGTTGGCAACTATGGTTCAAAAACTCAACTCTTTTATTAAGACTGTCTAAAAGAGTAACCTCCAAATCACTACGCATTATTTTTAACGGTATGCCTGGAAACCCTGCCCCTGTGCCAACATCAATTATACTAGCATTTAGGGGAATATCCACTTTGTTCAAAACAGATACGCTATCAACAAAATGCTTTATTACAATCTCTCTTTCTTCCGTAATCGCTGTAAGGTTGACTTTTTTATTCCATTCTATAAGAATATCTTTATAGCAAAAAAACTGTTCTATCTGCTTTTCATTAATATTGATATTCAGCTCTTTCAAACTATCCACAAGTAATTTATCCATATTTTCTCCCCTACAGCAACCTTTTAATCGATTCCAAATTAACTATTTTCACGTTTTTGTCGTCTTTTTGCATAACAAAATAGGGTCTTTTAATCCATAAAATATTTTTTAAAGAGTATATTTTAGCCCCTGTACTGGCGCTGGATATTTTTATAATTCCGTTAAGTTTTTTTCCACCCATATTAATTGTAAAATATGCTTTAGACATTGTTTTTTCCTTTCAACTGCTCAAGATATATAAGAAGTACGCTTATATCCGCAGGGGAAACACCTGCTATTCTTGAAGCATGACCTATTGACAAAGGCTTTATATTGCTAAGTTTTTGCATAGCCTCTATCCTTAGCCCTCTTACATCCGAATAATCTATTGTTTCCGATAGCAGACGGTTTTCAAGTTTTCTAAACTGTTCCACATGATTTAGCTGTTGTTTTATATATCCCTCATACTTGATTTGCAAAGAGGCCTGCTCCCAGACTTCTTTTTCCAAAATAGGCCGCTCCAAATCAATTTCTTTCAATCCTTCGTAGCTTAGCTCTGGTCTTTTAAGCAAATCCGAAAGCTTTGCACCACTTTTTAGCACAGTTGAACCCATTTTTTCCAAAAACTCCTGTACAGGTTCCTTGGGTGTAATAACTGTATTTTTGATTCTTTCTTTTTCTTTTTCAACCAATCTTTTTTTCTCTAAATAATTATCATACCGCTCTTCAGAGATTAACCCTACCTTGTATCCAATAGGTGTTAGTCGTTCATCAGCATTATCTTGGCGCAAAAGTAACCTATACTCTGCCCTTGAAGTCATCATTCTATATGGTTCTTGGCTCCCTTTTGTAACAATATCATCTATAAGAACACCTATATATGCATCTGAACGATAAATTATAATTGGTTCTTCTTCTTTAACATATCTGGCTGCGTTAATACCGGCGATAAGACCTTGCGCCGCCGCCTCTTCATATCCACTTGTGCCATTAAACTGCCCTGCACCAAAAAGCCCCTTAATATTTTTAAATTCCAAACTTAATTTTAGCTGTGTCGCATCAATACAATCATACTCAATTGCATAAGCATTTCGCATAAACTGACAATTTTCAAGCCCTGGAACTGTTCTATATAAAGCAATTTGTACGTCTTCCGGCAACGATGAACTCATACCCTGAATATACAACTCGCTTGTATTTTCACCCTCAGGCTCAACAAAAATCTGGTGTTTTTCTTTATCTGCAAACCGAGTCACTTTATCCTCAATAGACGGACAGTATCTGGCACCCGTCCCTTCAATAACACCTGAATACATAGGTGAACGATGCAAATTATTGCGTATAATTTCATGAGTTTTTTCATTTGTATATGTAAGATAACAGGGAATTTGTTCTCTTGCTATATCTTCTGCTTTATTCGTAAAAGAAAAAGGTACTATCTCGCTGTCTCCATGCTGAGGTAACATTTTTGAAAAATCTACAGTCTTTTTGTCCACTCTGGCAGGAGTGCCTGTTTTAAATCTAAATAATGTTATACCGTTTTCTTTCAAGCTATCGCTTAAAGCATTAGATGCCATAAGTCCATTAGGTCCACTGTTAATTATAGTTTCTCCATAAAGACACCTTGCTTTAAGATATGTTCCAGCCGCAATAACAACTGCTTTACTTTTATATATAGAACCTGAATTTGTTTGAATACCGTATACTTTACCGTTTTCCACAATAAGTTTCACTACTTCGTCTTGTCGGATAATAAGATTATCCACTGCCTCCATAGTTTCTTTCATTGTTTCTTTATATTTATTTTTATCCGCTTGTGCACGTAAAGAATACACAGCCGGCCCTTTTCCTGTATTAAGCATTTTAGTCTGTATAAATGTTTTATCTATAACCTTTCCCATTTCTCCGCCTAAAGCATCTACCTCTCTTACAAGATGACCTTTACTGCTACCGCCTATCGATGGATTGCAAGGCATCATAGCAATACTGTCCAGATTAATAGAAAAAATTATAGTTTTCAGCCCTAATCTTGCAGATGCAAGTGCCGCTTCACAGCCTGCGTGCCCTGCCCCTATTATTATTACATCACAGGTATCTGCTATATAATTATCAGTAGTCATTTCCTACTCACTCCTTCAAAAAAACTATTTGCCCAAGCAAAATTGAGAGAAAATTCTATCAATTAACGCCTCATCCACACTTTCTCCCACTATTCTTCCATAATGGTTATATGCCTCCATTAAATCTATACTTACTAAATCAACAGGCATTCCTATATTTATTGCATCAATAGCGTTTTTCAAATTATTTTTTGCACAAAATAAAGCATCTTTATGCCTTACATTGCCTATTAAAACATGATTGTTTATTTCTATGTCCCCGTTAAAAAACATATCTTTGAGTTTTTTAATAATTTCATCCACACCTGTTTTATTAATAGTTGATACAGGTACAATAGCTTCTTTAGAAAGCTTACTTATATCCACTGCCAGTGGCAAGTCTATTTTATTTAGTATTACTATTGTTTTTTTGTCTTTTACAGTAGAAATTATTTCTATATCATCATCATCTAAAGGTTTTGACCCATCAATTACCATTAGTATAAGGTCTGCCTTTTTTGAATACTCTTTTGCTTTTTCTACACCTATTTTTTCTACTTCATCCTCTGTATTTCTTATCCCCGCTGTATCTACAATTTTTATGGGGATTCCTTCTATATTAACAGTCTCTTCCACTGTATCCCTTGTTGTTCCTGGCACATTAGTTACAATAGCTCTTTCTTCGTCTAAAAGATAGTTTAAAAGTGAACTTTTTCCAACATTAGGTTTGCCCAAAATAACTGTGGAAAGCCCTTCTCTTACAATTTTCCCTCTATCAGCAGACTCTAAAAGTTTTGTAGTTTCGTTAAAAATTTGGGTTACTTTTTGGCTTAGCTGGGTATAAGTTTCTTCTTCTATATCATGTTCAGGATAGTCAATAGAGGCCTCTATTGTGGCAATTGATGTAAGAAGGTTATCTCTTAAATCATAAACTGCTTTTTTAAGGCTTCCTTCTAATTGATTTAGCGCGCTTTGTCTGCTTAGTTCAGTTTTGGATGTTATAATATCAATAACCGCCTCAGCTTGTGTTAAGTCTATCCGTCCATTAAGAAATGCTCTTTTTGTAAATTCGCCAGGCTCAGCAAGTCTAGCGCCTTGGTTTAAAACAGTTTCCAACACTTTTTTACTTGCCTGTAGACCACCATGGCAATTTATCTCAACTATATTTTCACAGGTATAAGTTTTTGGAGCGAGCATCACACTTACCAATACTTCATCAATTGTTTTTCCATTAAAAGGGTCTACTATATATCCAAAAGACATTGTATGGCTTTTTTTGTTCAACAAATTCGCGCCTTTAAATATTCCAGAAACCATACTAACAGATTCTTCGCCACTTAAACGAACTATGCTTATACCGCCGTTTCCCACAGGTGTGGATATTGCAGCTATTACATCTTCCAAAAAATTATCCTTCATAAAAACTATCTCCTACTAATACATTTTTAAAAAACCGTGGGTTAAATCCCACGGTTTTATCTTACTTTTTCAAATCAATAACTACGTTTCTAAATGGTTCATCGCCTTCAGAATATGTAGATACAAATCTATTACTTTGTAAACTTGAATGAATGATTCTTCTTTCATAAGGATTCATTGGTTCAAGTACTACTTTTTGACCTGTTTTTCTAACTTTTTTGGCAAGGTTATATGCCAACGATTCTAATGTTTCTTTTCGTCTTTGACGATAGTTTTCTGTATCTATAGTTATGCTTAAATAAGGAGCATTTCCTTTATTTACAACAAGGTTAACAAGATATTGGATAGAGTCTAATGTTTGTCCTCTTTTTCCGATTAAAACACCCATATCTCCACCTGTAAGGTTTATATTAAGATGTTTTTCTTTAAGCTCAGTCTCAACACTTACCACTAACCCCATAGCTACAAACATTTCTCTTAAAAAAGCTTTTGCAGTTCCCTCAGGGTTAAATTTAACTTTAGCTTTTACAATCGCTTCCTTACTTCCTATGCCAAAAAAGCCTTTTGAGCCTTCTTCAATAATCTCAATGTCCAAATCTTCTTTTGAAGAAACTCCAAGTTCTTTCATTATTTCATCAATTACGCAATCAAGATTTTTCCCAGATTTTTGAATTTCACTCATTGTACAAACACCTCTTCTTTATCTCTTTTAGATTTAAAGTATTTACTAAGTGCTACCATTTGAATAACTTGAATGATGTTACTTATTGTCCAGTAAAGGCCAACTCCCGCAGGAAGAGAAACACACATCACAGCCATCATTATAGGCATTGTATAATTCATCATTTTCATTGACTGCATTGCCTGACCCATAGCACCCTCTGCAGATGCACCCGGTGTGCCACTTGTGTTTTTCATCATTACCTTAGATGATAAGAATGTTGTCGCACCAGCAACCAAAGGTATTATTATCCCTGGGAAACCAAAACCAGGTCTTTGAATAAGGTTTATACCTATAAACTGCTCAAGAGTTTCTTTTTCCGCTAGTAAGCCTGTAAGACCGTTAGCGTATTCTCCTGAATTTGCAATCATTGCTTTCCAATCAGATGCTGTAAGTTGATTAACAAGCTTTACAAGGTCTTGTTGTATTGCAACATCCAATGTAAGTTTATGGTCAAGAATCGGCTGCGTTAAAAGTCCAACTCTAAAAGCCTCTGGCATTTCTAAGAAAAACTCTGCTATCTGGTTATAATTTATAGCAACTACATCTATGTACATATATGCTTGTTGGAAAATATGAAACAAAGCATATAAAATAGGTAACTGAACAAGTAAAGGTAAACAGCCTCCAAAAGCGTTTACATTATTATCTTTTTGTAATTTTTGTAATTCTAAAGCCTGTTTTTGCTGGCTTTCTCTATCTTTTTTCTTTTCATATTTTTTCTTTATTTTTTCCATTTCAGGTTGCAATTTTTGCATTTCGAAAGTAGATTTTTGTTGCTTATAAGAAAGTGGGCTTAAAAATGCCTTAACAATAATTGTAAAAATAATTATTGCTATACCTAAAGCATGTGCTTCATTCATATTATAAATAAAATTAAATACCCCATTATAAACTATTCCTAAACCTTTAGAAATAGGTCCTATAATCATTCCAGGTTCACCTTCTGCTAACAATACACTTCCCTTAATCGCCAGATTTTCTAACACTCTTTTTACCTCCTCAAACAATATAGACTCAAATAATTCCGATTATGGTACTGGATCATATCCACCCTTGTGTAAAGGATGGCATTTCAAAATACGTTTTATCCCAAGATAGCCACCTTTTAATGCACCATGTTTTTTCACTGCCTCATATGTATACTGAGAGCATGTAGGCGTAAACCTGCAACATGGTATTTTGTATGGCGAAATAGCTACCTGATAAAATCTGATTAATAACAGAAAAAGTTTTTGAAGCATTTATACTTCACTCCTTTTTCAAAATCATAAACATTCTAATTTGTTTCAATATTCTTAGTTAGCGCACTTTTAATTAGTCCCTGTTTTTTCAACAAGCTATATACCGACCTATTAATTTCATTAAAAGATGCCATATTAGCACTTACCCTCGCCAATATTACAATATCATATCCTTTTAGAATATCATCTTCCATAAGCCTATAGCTCTCTTTTATAAGGCGTGTAACTCTACTTCTTACCACACTTTTGCCAACTTTTTTACTAACTGTTATTCCTAAACAGTTAGTATCAATATATTTCCTATTCTTAATTACATAAACTACTAAGTATTTGTTGGCTATCGACTTACCTTTATTATAGACAAATCCAAATTGGGAATTTTTTTTAATCGATTTTGTGCATTTCACTAAAATCCCTCTTTCAAAAAACATGGAATTTTTTTAGCTTCAAATATTAAAAGGCCACATTTGCGGCCCTATAAATCAAGTATTTATCAATTTAGAAATCACGCAGATAAAACTTTTCTTCCTTTTTTTCTTCTTGCTGTCAATACTTTTCTTCCGTTAGCTGTAGCCATTCTTTTTCTGAAGCCATGAACCTTACTTCTTTGTCTTCTTTTAGGCTGAAATGTCATTTTCATTAGTCGTGCACCTCCTTGTATTCCTTTGCATCCGCATAATACTGCTAAATTAACATCTCTTACATTATAGTGTAGAAAATATAGTTCGTCAAGAAAATTTGTTAAGAAACTTCTACTTTACTGGCATTTTATTATATATTAAAAATCCTTTTTCCTTACTATTTATTTTAATATAATACATATTGTATCAACTCTTAATTTTGAAACATTATATTGATTTTTTTTTTAAATTTAATGTTTATTGTAAATTTCATACAATTATAAATTATTGCGAAAGAAGGGCAAATTTGATATACTGTTATTTAGTTTAAGCTTTAAATAATTAACAATACTAAAATATAAACAAATAGTTATCAACAAAATGTTGATAGTTTGTTTATAACTAATAAATAAAAAAATCATTGTTTTTACATACATTTGGGAGGAAAACATGAATTACTTACAGGATATGTGGCAAAAAGCCCTTTCTGAGATGGAAAAAACCTTGGATTCCATTACTTTCAACACTTGGATAAAATCCACAATTCCACTAAAGATTTTAGGAAACGATATTATACTAAAAGCCGAAAATGAAACTTGTAAAAGTTTTGCCGAAAAATATCTTTCTCATATAAAAGATGCTTTGCATTTAGTTTCAGGAAATGAGTATAGCATAATTGTTATAGTAGAAGATAGCTCTTCTCAAAGTAGAAATACATATATGAATACGCAATCAGACCCAATACGAAAAGCCAACCTTAACCCAAGATATGTATTTGAAAGCTTTGTTATTGGAAACAGTAACAGAATGGCTCATGCTGCAAGTCTTGCTGTTGCCGAAGAGCCTGCCAAAGCATATAACCCATTATTTTTATATGGGAACGTTGGGCTTGGAAAAACTCACCTTATGCACTCAATCGCTCATCATATATTGGCAAAAAGACCGACTGCTAATGTACTTTATGTTACAAGCGAAACCTTTGTTAACGAGCTTATTAATTCAATAAGTAACAATAAAAATCAAGAATTTAGAAATAAATATCGTAATATTGATGTTTTATTAATTGATGATATACAGTTTATTGCGCAAAAGGAACGTACTCAAGAGGAATTTTTCCATACGTTTAACGCCTTACACGGTTCACAAAAGCAAATTATTTTAAGTTCCGATAGACCTCCAAGAGAAATTAAAACCCTTGAGGATAGATTAAGAAGCCGATTTGAAGGCGGATTAATAGCAGATATACAGCCACCTGACCTAGAAACAAGAATAGCCATTCTAAGAAATAAAGCAAAAAGAGAAGGCTACACTGTTGGGGACGATGTTTTAAACTTTATAGCCTCCTTTATAGAAACCAACATAAGAGAATTAGAAGGTGCTCTCACAAGAACTGTGCTTTTTGCGTCTCTTGACCGAAAAGAAATTTCTGTTGAATTAGCAAAAGATGCTTTAAAAGATATATATGGAAGCGACAGCAAAAAACAACTTTCTGTAGATGTTATAATTGATATTATAAGCAATTATCATAACATTAACCCAGCAGATATAAAGGGTAATAAAAAACCAAAAAATATTTCCCACCCAAGGCAAATAGGAATGTATTTATGCAGAAAGCATCTGGATTCCTCTTTAAGCGATATAGGTGAAAGCTTTGGCGGACGAGATCATTCAACAGTTCACCATGCCTGTAATAAGATAGAAAAAGATATGGAAAAAGATCCTGAACTTCAAAGTATAATCCTAGAACTTGATAAAAGAATTAAGGGATTTTAATTAACAAAGTATGCACAATAGGCTGTTGATTGAATGTTATTAAATTGTTAATAGATAAGTATAATTTTTTTAAATGTTAGTTGTGTTGATATCTTCTTTTTTTTACTTAAAGTTATCTTCATAGTTATCAAAAGGTAAAATTGTCCAATTTAAAGGAAATTATAGGCTTATCCACATAATCAACACCACCTATTACTAGTACTACTATAAAAAACTTAAATACTACACACATTGTCCCGAAAGGAGCTTGTCAACAAATGAAATTTACATGTAACCGAGATTCTCTTATTAATGGAATAAATATCGTATCCAAAGCTGTAAGTAACCGAACCACGTTACCCATACTTCAATGTATCCTCATAAAAGTAGCAAATGAAGGCTTTAAACTTATTGCCAACGATTTGGAAATAGGAATAGAAACAGGAACTATAGACGCAGACGTTGAAATTGAAGGTACTGTTGCGGTTGAGGCAAAAATATTTAGTGATATAGTAAAAAAACTAAATGGTAGCGAAATCATGGTATCTTGTGATATAAAAAATGCCATAACTATCTCATGCGGAATGTCTAAATACAACATTATGGGTCAAAACGGAGATGAATTTCCTGAGATAACAAAAATTGAGCAAAATAACCCATATACTCTTAAACAAAAAGTATTTAAAGATATGATAAACAAAACAATATTTAGTATTGCTCCAGATGAAAGTAAACCTGTACTTACAGGAGAACTTGTTGAAATTAATGATTCTGATATAAACATGGTTGCTGTAGACGGATATAGAATTTCCTATAAAAAAGCATCTATTGATATATCTGGTGATAGCAATAAAGTTATTATTCCAGGAAAAACCCTTAGGGAAATTTCAAGAATACTTGGTGACGGTGATGAAATTGTAAGCATATACATAACGGAAAATCACATTTCTTTTGAATTTAACGGAAATATAGTTGTAAGTAGGCTCCTTGAAGGTGAATTTATAAAGTATGAACAAACATTTTCTCAAGGTTTTAAAACAAAAGTTGTTGCTAAGACTAGCGAACTTGTTTCATGCTTAGAAAGAGCATCTCTTATATCAAGAGATGCAAGAAAAGTGCCTGTAAAAATAGAGATAAAAGATAATAAATTTATAATAGATTCAAGTACAGAAGTAGGATCTGCTCATGAAGAAGCTTTTGTTGAGACAGAAGGAGAAAATCTTAATATTGCTTTTAATCCAAAATATCTTATTGATGCTTTAAAGGTTATAGAAGATGATGAAATATGTCTTCTTTTTAATTCATCATTAAGCCCTTGTATAATAAAGCCTTTAGAAGGCGATGGTTATAAATATTTGGTACTTCCTTTAAGAATGTAGGTGAAAAAATGAGAGAAGTAGAAATTTCTACAGAATTTATAAAGCTTGGCCAATTTTTAAAGCTTGCAGGGTTAGTTGGACAGGGTTCTGACGTTAAAATGCTTATAAAAGATGAAATGGTTTTAGTTAATGAAAAAGTTGAAGTACAGCGCGGAAAAAAGTTATACAATAATGATTTAGTTGAGCTTAAAGAGGAAGAAAAAGTAAAGGTTATATCTACATTTAAGGAGTAATTTTGATGTATATATCAGAAATCCAATTGGCAGGATTTAGAAATATACAGTCTGCCGGAGTTGAGTTTAGTAGTGGTATAAATATTTTATATGGAGATAATGCTCAAGGAAAAACAAATATTCTTGAATCTATTTATGTATGTGCCACAGGTAGAAGTTATAGAACTAAGATAGATAGCCAGCTTATATCTTTTAATGAAAAAGAAGCACATCTAAAAGCGTTTGTAGTAAAAGAAAAAGTGAAAGATAGAGTAGATGTTCATATAAGAGGAGATAAAAAAAAAGGAATTGCTATAAATGGAATACCTATTAAAAAGAGTGTTAATTTGTTTGGCACCCTTTATGTAGTGATTTTTTCTCCTGAAGATTTGCAATTAATAAAAAATTCTCCTATCGAAAGAAGAAGATTTATTGACATGGAAATGTGTCAGTTAAGCAATGTTCATTATTATGATTTACAACAGTATTATAAAATTTTGAAACAAAGGAATAATTTATTAAAGGAAATACCCAAAAAGCCTAAACTTAAAGAAACAGTGTCAGTTTGGGACACTCAACTTATAGAGTACGGTAAAAAAATTATAGAAAATAGAGAAAAATTTGTAAAGCATATAAGTAATATATCTGGTAAAATTCATGGTTCTATTTCTGAAAATAAAGAAACTTTGGAAATTCATTATAAACCTAATTCTATTGCTGAAGAATATGGTAAAAAGATAAAAAATTCTCTTGAAAAAGATATTTTTTATGGGAGTACCTCATATGGACCTCATAAAGATGATATTATGTTTTGTGTAGACAGTGAAGATGTAAGAGTTTATGGTTCACAAGGTCAACAAAGGACAGCTGCTTTATCGGCAAAACTTGCAGAAGTAGAAGTAATAAAAGAAAAAACAGGATACTACCCTATTTTACTTTTAGACGATGTTTTAAGTGAATTAGATGAAAAAAGACAGTTTTTTTTATTAGATAGAATAAAAGAAACGCAAACTATTATTACTTGTACAGGTATTGAAGATACGATAAAAAAATATATGGAAAAATCTTTTATTTTTAATGTCGAAAATGGAAAAATAATTAATGAAAAAAAGCAATAAATTTTTATAAAAATTTATTGCTTTTTTTTGTTTAGAATTTTTAGTTTTTAAGTTTATGTATCATCAGTATTGTCATATATCCAACTATCACTGGAGTAAATGGGGATAATAATCCAATGAAATAAAAAATTAGAAATTGTATGATTGGATTAATTATTAATAAAAATATTATTATATATTTGTTTTCTTTTGAATTGTCTGATAGGTATTTACTAATTATTGATAATAATACTCCAAATATAATACCTGATACTATAAAAATTATCATGGATGGAATTATATTGAATTTTGTTTCTGTATATATTCTTACTTCTTTAGTTAATATCACATTTATAACAATAAAAAATTCAAGAAAAATTATAGATATTACTTTTTTTATTTTTAGTATCAATCATTATCCCTCCATTTTGAATTTTAAAATATATAAATATTTACTTTTGTAAATGAATATTTAACTTAGTTAAATGTCTGTACCAAATACATAGTTAGCAAGTTCTAATGTCCATGTGGATGATGATGTACCTCTTTTTATTTTTAGTGTGTAAACAGAACCAGCTGCACTGATAGCATCAGCTTCTATAGCATTCCATGAAGTGGGGGTTGAATAGTTCCAACTGGTTCCGGTTGGGCGTTGAGTCATAGAATAT